>Ga0207695_10000105_pt1 | contig 254764 bp, 193 predicted proteins | sample KBSC54metaG_FD_184354 | JGI IMG/M metagenome (GOLD analysis project Ga0207695, IMG submission 184354) | Corn rhizosphere microbial communities from Kellogg Biological Station, Michigan, USA - KBS C5-4 metaG (SPAdes) (version 2) | ecosystem: Host-associated > Plants > Roots > Rhizosphere >...
TCTGGCGCGGACTGTGATGCGGACGCGAACTGCGATCGGCCAGGCCGGCTGCGCCAAGCTGACGATACCGGCCAACCCATTTGGCTGCGGTCTTCGCACTTACGCTGAAGCGAGCAGCGGCTGCACTTACACCCACCCCTTCGCAGATCACCATCCTGGCCAGACGCTCTCGACTACGCGCCGTCCATGGGGCATTCTTGTGATAGTCCATTCGGCCTCTCCAGAGTTAACTGCTTGCTCGTCACAAACAGCTTCTCCGGTCTCGATCGAATGGACAACCTCTTGAAACATCACAGGCGGCCCACCTATTCCGCCGCCTTTGCCGATTAGGTGGTAATCGAGGAAGCCGGATGTTCAGTGCTCCAGTTCTGAGACCCTGGGGAATGGCGCATCACTTAAGTACTTGAATGCGCCAGCACCCTCTCCACCGAATCTCGACGCCACCGGACCGTCAGTATCGAGGCAATAATCACCAGCGACACCGTCAGGCCGATCCACATTCCATGGATGCCCCACTTCAGCACAAAACACAGAATGAAACCCAGCGGTAGGCCGAGCACCCAATAACCCACCAGGTTCGCAATCATCGGCCACCGCGTCTCACCCAGTCCGCGCAGCGCGCCCGTACACACTGTCTGCACTCCATCGAATATCTGGAACGCCGCGCCAATCCACATCAGGCTTGGCCCCAAAGCCAGCACTCCCGGGTCATGCGTGTACAGCTTGATCAGCGGTCCCGGCGCAACCAGGAACACAATCCCCGCGCACGTCATAAACCCGACACCCAGCGCCAGCGCCATCCATCCAGCTCTCCGCGCCTTTGCCGGATCGCCAGCACCAATCGCGTGTCCCACGCTCACCGCCGCCGCCGCTCCAATTCCCAGAGGCACCATATAGGTGATACTCGCGTAATTCAGCGCGATCGTATGCGTGGCCAGCGCTACCGGTGTCAAATACCCGGCAGCAACGGTCGACAGACTCCACGCTCCAACCTCCAGCACAATCTGCCCCGCTGCGGGTGCTCCAATGCGCGCTAGTTTCTTCAACTCTCCAACATGCGGCCCTGCCCAGTCCGCAAACAGCGGATGTCCGCGTTTCCGCTCGTACCTCCACGCACACGCGAGCATCGCCACTGCCATGCCAACGCGCGAAACACATGTCGAGATCGCCGATCCATTTACGCCCAGCGCCGGGAACCCGAGCTTTCCGTAAATCAGCACCCAGTTTCCGCCCCAGTTCAGCAAATTCGCCAGTACGTATGTCAGCGTAATCACCCGTACCTGCCCCACGCCCTGCAAATAACGCCGCGTTCCGCCATACAGCAACAGCGGCAGCGTTCCCCAGTTCATAATCCGCAGATATCCGCCCGACAGAGCCGCCACTTCGGGGATCACGCCGAAGCGCGTAAATCCATAACTCGTCACCGCAATCAGAATCATCAGAGGGGGCGTGACAATCATCGCGAGATACACACCCTGCGCCATCCACCTGTGGCACGCATCGTAGTCCTTCCGCCCATAGGACTGCGACACCAGCGTGTCCAGCCCCAGCAGCAGCCCAATACCAAACAGAGATGGAATGTAGTACACCGCATTCCCCAGTGCCACCGCGCCGATCGCCACCGGGCCCAGCCGCCCCACCATGATGTTGTCCACCACGCCCTGCGCCACCCAGCCCAGTTCGCTCAGCACAACAGGGAGCGCGAGCGCAATCATCGCTTGCAGTTCACTGCTCCACCTGGCGCGGCTCTCATTCATGTTTCTACTTTAACTGCGAGTCTGATGAGTTCAAGCCGCGATTCGTTACACTCGCAGTTCAGAAGCCGGTCGATCGCCTCTTATCCCGTCCCACATGCCTCTGCGGATAAACGGGATCATCGTCTGTCAGCAGATCCGAAACCTGAAACTGCGACCCCATCACCCCGCTCTTCTCGTGACCCGCCTTCTGCGTGGCAATATGAATCCACTCATGCGCAATCACTCTCGCAATCGCTTCTGCCATCACCGTATTTCGCCTGTCGCTATTCATGCCTAGTGCCAACGGTTGCAGCATCTCCACAATGCGTTCGCAGTTCACGTGTATAAACGGCTGAATTTCGCCATCCACCTTCTTCACCCATCCGAGTGCTCCCGTCACGATTCTCCTCGGACCGGGCAACAGGGTACAGTCGCCAACAACAGAGACACTGATCACCTCGTCACCACTCACGCTCGTCACCAAATCGCGCCCGCGCAGCACTTCGATGTCTCCGCGAAGCTCCGTCGCGGCAGTTTCCAGGCTGATCTCGCTGCGCTGCAACTCCCGCACCAGCGCCGACCACTGGTCGTCTTCCATCGGATGATCGGTGAAGATCACTATCGTCGTATGGCTGGTGTGCGGCATCGGGCTTTCAGCCAATGCGCTTCTCGCCGAGAACAGCGTTGCGTACAGTGCCGTCATCGCCAGCAAGTAAAAGCAAACAATGCGAGAGGCCAACAACTGAGGGGAAGCAGTCATAGTGTCCACCTGCGTCGATAATCGTCCGCTTCAAGCGGAGCCGCTATCCGTTTCTTGCGTTGAATTGTTTTGTCTGGTCAGAGGAAGGAGATGCGATTCAACAAGGTCGCCAAAGTCGCATTTTCTTTGTGATCGGCAAGTCGAATCTCATTGTCAGAGTTTGATTCCAACTAGCACATCTATCCAATAGATTGCTATGATGATTTCGATCTGTTTTGGAGATAGCGATGGAAGTTCGCCAGCTTCAGATATTTCGGGCTCTCGCCGAGGAACTGAACTTCACGCGCACCGCCGAGCGCGTTCACACTGTCCAATCCAACGTCACCGCGCAGATCAAAGCACTCGAGGAAGAGCTTGGTGTTCCTCTCTTCGATCGCCTCGGCCGCCGCGTAGCACTCACGGATGCGGGCCGTCGGTTCCAGCCCTTCGCCTTGCAGGCTCTCTCCGCAATGGAGCAGGGCGAGCGCGCCATCTGTAACGAACCAAGTGGACCGCTGCGCATAAGCGCCCCCGAGAGCATCCTTACCTATCGCTTGCCCGTCGTCCTCCGCAACTTCCGCCGCAAATTTCCGCACGTAGAGATCAGCTTCCTGTCGCACATCGAGACCACTCTCGCTATCGAGCTCGAAACCGGCAAGCTCGACCTCGTCATCAATATGTGCGATTCCCCGTTGAGCCCTGCTTACAAATCAATGCGCTTCCACACCGAACGCATCTTCCTTCTCGCCGAGCCCAGCCATCCTCTCGCGAAACGCCGCACAGTGAAGCCGTCCGATCTCGCCGGTCAGCAGCTCTTGCTCACTGAACACGGCTGCGGTTACCGCGCCAAGCTCGACAAGGTGCTCGCCATGCAGAACATCCGTCCCGGCCACATCACCGAGTTCTCCAGCGTCGAAGCCATCAAACAATGCGTCTCCGCCGGAATGGGTCTTGCACTTCTTCCTGCAATCGTCGTCGCTCGTGAGCTTCGGCAGAACCAGTTCAAGGCTCTCCATTGGAACGGCCCCTCGCTCGACATCGGCACCCACGTCCTCTGGCACAAGGACAAGTGGGTCTCTCCCGCAATGTCCGCATTCCTCGAAGTCATCAAAGCCCAGGTAGAACACGTCGAATCCAACGACCGCTCCTGGCACATCGAAGGCACATTCGCTGATTAGCTCTCGAGAGGACGGCTACATCCTCGATTACTGATCCTTCACTTGCTACTCACCAACGCTTCCCTACTGCTTTCACTTCGAAGTGATAGCTTCCCGCGCCCAGCTCAAACGCGCCCTCCATGTTCTTCACCAGAGGACTTGCGCTCAGCACCGCACCCTCCAGCTTCCACCGCGCTGCCTCGCCTGGCTTCAACTCCAGCCGCCCAGTCGTATTCGCCGGCAGCGTCAGGTTCCACTCCGCCGCGCTTCCCTTCATCGTCCAGTTCGATTTGATCTCCCCATACGAAGACGCATAGCTGAACTCCAGCGGGGACAGCCGAGCATCGAACACCGGATGTAAGACCACTGTATGGAACCCCGCATCCAGAGGCGATGCATCCACACCCGCGGCATAACGGTAAATCCAGTCCGCCACCGCTCCGTAAGCGTAGTGGTTATAAGAATTCATCTGTGGATCGCCGATCATCTGATCGCCGTTCCACCGCTCCCACGTCGTCGTCCCTCCATGCTCGATTACATATCCCCACGAAGGCATTCCGGTATTCAGCAGCACGTTATACGCCATCTTCTGATGCCCTGTCTTTGTCAACTCCTCCAGAAGATATGGGGTCCCCACAAACCCCGTGTTCAACAATCCGTGATTCGCCTCGATCTTCTTAACCAGGCGCCCCGCCGCCGCGCTCCGTAAGTTCTCCGGCAACAGATTCATGTGCAACGCCAGCACATATCCCGTCTGCGTATCACCAGCCTTCGACTTGGCCTTGGGATTATTGATATCTCCGAACGGCGATGGGCCATTATCCGCCCCCGGAACATATCCGCCCGCATCCACAAACTTCTTCTCGAACGCCTCGCGAATCTTCACCTCGAGCTTTGCGTAGTGCTCTTCCTCCGCTGTGCGCCCTGTCGCGTGCGCCATCTGCCGCATCATGTCAACGTCGTATGCCCAGTACGCCGTTGCGACGATGTCCTCCTTCGTTCTCCCCTCCAGCGACAGCCAGTCACCGAATGGCGTCCCCGAATTGTTATGCCAGATTCCATCTGGATTGCTCTGGTCGATCGCATCGACATACTTCCGCATCGCCTGCCAGTTCTCGTCGATCACCATTGTGTCGCCCGTCTGAATCCACGACGTCCACGGAATGATCACGCCCGCATCGCTCCACGCCGCACCCGTGCCCATGTGAGGCCTCGCTGTCCCCGGCGCATAGATCCCGTAGTAAGGCGTGCCCACCTGCGTCCCGCGCAGATCAGCCGCAAACTTCCGCGTGAACGGCGCAAGATCCGCATTGTACGAAGCCGCTCGCCAAAACACCTGCGCATCTGCCGACCATCCCAGCCGCTCATCCCGCTGCGGGCAATCCGTCGGCACTCCCACAAAATTCGATCGCTGGCCCCACAAAATGTTGCTCCACAGCTTGTTGATCATTCCATTGCCGGTCTTCAACTCCGTCGTAAACGGAAATGCCGTATGTAGCACCGCCGCATGAACACCCGTCACTTGCGACGCGCTTTTCAGTCCCGTTACCTCGATATACCGGAAGCCATGAAACGTGAACTGCGGAATCAATTTTTCCGTTCCGCTGCCCGCCAGAATGAAATGATCTGTAACTTTGGCCGTCCGCAGATTCTCCGTATAGAGCGTTCCATCCGGATTCAGAACCTCGCCCGCGCGCACCTGCACGTCGGTGCCGGCCGGTCCCGAAACACTCAAATCCTCCACGCCCGCCATATTCTGCCCGAAGTCGTAAATGAAAACACCCGGCTTCGGCTCTGTCATCTTCGCATCAGCCATCAATCGCTCCACGCGAATCGGCTCAAAATCCTGTGCCTCGATCCGGATCTCCTTCGGATGAATCAATTGAACCGGCTCATACTGCTGTGCCCCGTTCATCGCGGCCTCCTCGCGATGAGTGGGCATCGGCCCACGGAGATCCTGAGTCTCACCGTCATACAGCTCCGAATGCAGAATGTACGACGGCCTACCCGTCCAACTCGCATCCGTCGTCACCCACTCCACGCTCCCGTCCCGATGCTCGATACGCAACTGCGCCCGCAGCGCCGGCGGAGTATCGCCATAGTTATTCGGTTGCTGCAACCACTCCAGAGAAGTCGAATACCAACCCGGCGCAAGCAGCGCTGAAATCTCGTTGTTCCCGCTCTTCACCATCTCCGTAACGTCGTATGCCTGGTAAAGAACACGCTCCCGATAATCCGTCCACCCCGGAGCCATCACGCTATCGCCCACGCGCTTCCCATTCAGGAACAGCTCATACGTCCCCAGAGCCGTCGCATAGATCCTCGCCGACTTCACTGCGCTCCCCGCTTCAAAATCCTTCCGCAACTCCTTCACGCTGTCCGGAATCCACGGATGGAGAACAGGCGCCTCATCCGAATCCTTCGGCTGTTCCCACACCACTGCGTTCTTCCATCCCGCATCATCAAACGTCTTCGACTCCCATCCCGCGGCAGGTTCGGCCGAACTCTTCCATTGCCCATTGCTCGCAACCACCGACGAAGACCCATCCGCGTACCGCAGCACCACAGTCGCAATCATCGGCGGAGAATCCTTGCGATCCTTTTCGCCGTACTTGTCGATATAGTGCACGCTCTCGATCGCAACCGAGTTCTTCCCCTGCGAAATTTGCTTCGTCACATCCGCACGCACAAATTTCTTCCAGGGCAGGTGGTGGTATGGCGGAAACGCCGCTGCCGTAAGCACCTGCTGACCATCCACCCAAGCCGAAACCGTATCCTCCGCCGTCGCAAACAGCACCGCCTGCTTCACCGGCTTCTCCACATTTACAACCGCACGATACGCAAACTTCTGCGCGCTATCAGGCTTCCCTGGCGTCGCCTCAGAATTCGCAATCCACTTCGCTGGCGCCTTCCGCTCCGCTGCCTCCTCCTGCGTCTCCCACCCAATCCACTCGCCCTTCCACGCACCCTGATCGAGAAGTCCCGTCTCCCACCACTCAGTCCCGCTCGCCGGATACTCCTTCCCGCCCCCGCCCGACACGTTCACTCGCCAGTAGTACCTCGTGCTCGCCTTCAGCGCTGGCCCTGCATACTTCACATTCAGCGACTGCCCCGACTCCACCTTCCCGCTGTCCCAAACATCGGCCTTGCCTTCCGTCAGCAACTCCGGACGGGTCGCCACCGACACGCGATAAGCTGTCTGCGTCGCGCCGCGCGCAGGGTCGTTCAACTGCCACGAGAACCGCGGCGTCAGATCATCAATCCCCAGCGGCTTGTCCAGGTTATCCACCTCTAGATGAGCTGGACCGGTCTGTCCACTCGCTGCAATACTCGCCCCAGCACACACTGCCGCCGCCATCCACTTCACAAACCGCATGCTCTTTGAACCCCACTTTCCCAGACCAGCAAGTATATGCATTCGCAGGTATCGTCTGCTCCGAGTTTGAAAAATGACCCTGCGGATGCTCAAGGTCTCGCGTGTGAGATGGGGGATCACAAGACGGCGGTGCCCCATCCTACCCAACCGCCTCATTGTCGGGCAGGGTCGGAACCAAGAAGCTGATCGACCATAATCGAAATCACATAGGCACCACGTCCTCAAACGTTAAGATTTCAACGGACCTCCTTATGCGACGACCCCTCGTTCTCTCCTCCGACGACTTTCGCGCCCTCGCCCATTCCCTCTCCGACTTCACAGCCGACTACCTCGAGCGTCTCCCCACCATTCGGTCCTATCCCGACAACATCCGCGGTGTCGCGGTCGATCAGATCTTCTCCGGCGAAATACCCGTCGAAGGCATCGGCGGAGCAGCATTTGACGTGCTCCCCGAAGTCTTCGAGGACTCCCGCCCTGCCTCTCCCCGATTTTTTGGATATGTCTTCGGCTCCGGTGAACCCATTGCCGCGCTCGGCCAGTTCGCGTCCGCAGTCCTTCACCAGAACGCCACCGCTTGGCGCTCCGGCCCATCTGCCTGCGCCATCGAACGCACCGTCATCCGCTGGCTCGCTTCCGCAATCGGCTGCAACGGATTCAGCGGCAGCCTCACCCTCGGTGGATCATCTGCAAATCTCATGGGCATCTGCATGGCCCGCGAAGCCAAAGCTCCTGCCAACCAGGCCGGCGTGCACGGCGGCATCATCTACTGCTCCACTGAAGCTCACATGTCCATCGCGAAGGCCGCCGCGCTCCTCGGCCTCGGTCACGACTCCGTCCGCCTCATCCCGGTCGACGACGCCTTTCGTATGCGCACCGCCGATTTGCGCCAGTCCATCGAAAGTGACCTCAAAGCCAACCTCAAGCCCATTGTCGTCGTCGCCAGCGCTGGAACCACCGCCACCGGCAGCATCGATCCGCTCCGCGAAATCGCCGCTATCTGCCGCGAACACAACCTATGGCTCCATATCGACGGAGCCTACGGCGCACTGGCTTCCCTCGCCATCCCCGAAGCCTTCGACGGAATCAATCTCGCCGATTCCATTTCCCTCGATCCTCACAAGTGGCTCTACCAGCCCACCGGCTGCGGATGCCTCCTCTATCGCGATCCCGCCGACGCGCGCCGTGCCTTCTCCCACTCCGGCGACTACGCCCGCTCACTCACCAACGACCCAATCGAGGGCTTCGCCTTCTTCGAAGAATCCGTCGAACTCTCCCGCCCCTTCCGCGCCCTCTCCCTCTGGCTGTCGCTCCGCTACTTCGGCCTCCGCGCATTTCAGCAATCCATCAGCGACGACCTCCATCTCGCCCAGGTCCTCGCCCACTTCATCGACGCCGAGCCAAAACTCAAGCGCCTTGCTCCGGTCGCCCTTAGCGCCGTCTGCTTCCGCTACACCGCCTCATCCGGCGATCTTGATGACTTAAACCGCCGCATTCTCGACCGCGTCATCCGCCGCGGTCGCGTCTACCTTTCCAACGCCACCATCAACGGCCAATTTGCCCTCCGCGCCTGCATCGTCAACCACCGCACCATCGAGCCCGACGTCCACGCAATCATCATTGAAGTCCTCGCTGCCGCCGAGGAACTCACCTCTGCTGGATAACGGGATGGCCAGACACACATAGAGCCGGCAAACCTCTTCGATTCGCCGGCCCTGATGTCGCCAGTCACACTTACAGCATCTTCACCGACTCGACGTGAATCACATCTCCCTCTTTCTTTCCCGACACGCTGACCCGAATGTGATCCTGCTTGCTGCTGCTCTCCAGAAGATTCCGCGCTTCCTGATTTCCTTTCGCGTCGAACTTCAAATAATTCCCGTTCTTGTCCACAATCCCGAATCCGCTCTTGGCGCAGGCTAGAGCACACGACTTCGTATGCGCGTCCGGATTAGCCTTGGCCTTCGCCGAGCATTGCGTATCAATCATTGCCACATTCGACCAGTCCTCGGCCGCCGCAAACATCGGCAGAGCCAGCATCGCCATCATAACCACAACCACTCTCTTCATCTGCGCTTCTCCTTTGTGAAAAAACACTATTCAACTCTGGCTGAAGTGAACAGCCTCATTCGTGCCCCGGGCCGGCACACCTGCTTCCACCGTCTCGCGAACTTCCGTCAGCTTGGCCAGCACAAATGCCGCCAACGCAAGCTCCAGATCCCGCACCGCGATGTCCAGGAACAGCCCTTGGCTCAGCAAGTTCAAAGAGATCGCGACGAGCCATGCCGCAACGATGTACGCCGCGTACCGCGTCCAGCGCGTGAGCACCAGCAGTCCCGCAATCATCTCCACAACCCCGACCATATGCATGAACGTAGCGGGTGTGACATGCAACATTTGCGGAACCATTGGACTCAGATACATGTCCCAGTTCGTAAGCCGGTTGAAGAACTTGTCCAGCCCTGCGAGAAACGGCCCCACCCCCAGCCCGATGCGTAACGTCCACCACGCCAGGTTCAGCCGATCATCTTTTGCCATCTCGCCTCCTTTGCTGTCCAATGGAGTGGCGAGCGCCCGACCGGTTACAAACGAAATGTTTGTAACCAAACCGACTCGCCCCGATCCATACAGTAGGTGTCCTCCAACACGTGACGATGACCACCAATTCTGCTTCCCCGCCACCCCCAGTTCAAGACTGGACGGACGAGTATGTCGTTCAACGAGTGCTCCAGGGCGAAGCGCTCCTCTTCGAGGTGCTGATGAGGCGCCACAATCAGCGGATCTATCGTGCGATCCGCAGCATCTTACGCGACGACACAGAATGCGAAGACGTGATGCAGGAGACCTACGTGCGTGCTTTCGAACATCTCGCGCAGTTCGAAGGCCGGGCAAAGTTTTCTACTTGGCTGACTCGGATCGCGGTGAATGAATCCATCAAGCGAAGCATCGCACGCGGCAAACTCGATCCGCTCGAGCAGGACGATCTGAACGGAGAGCAGGAAGCCATGCTGGCCACCGCATCAATCTCGAGTCAGAACACTCCTAGCCCTGAAGTCAATGCGGCTCGCGGCCAGCTCGCCGCCCTGCTCGAGGATTCAATCCTCGCGCTACCTCCAGCCTACCGTTCCGTCATCATGCTGCGCGACATCGAAGAAATGACCACAAGCGAAACTGCGGAAGTCCTTGCTATCAGCGATACCAACGTAAAAGTTCGTCTTCACCGCGCGCACGAGCTTCTGCGCACAGAACTGATGACCCGCGCCGGCGCCTCCGGGCCTCAGGCATTCACATTTCCCGCCACCCGCTGCAACCGCGTTGTAGACGCGGTCTTCCAGCGCCTTCATCTCAAGTCGTGATCGATGTGAACGCCTGCCGGGTCAGACGGGCTCCGGCCTACTCCGGAACAAGGTAGAATGCGATCCCCAGAATCATGTATGCGGCGATCAGTTCAGCCCCCTCGAACCACACGGTCTCTCCATCGTTGACGATCATCTCCAATGTGAGGATCGCCAGCGCGATTCCCGCAATCTCCAGCGGTGAAAAGACCAGTTGCATCGGATTTCCCAGCAGGTAAGAGGCAAAAATCAGTTACTGGCGCAACGAACAGTGCTATTTGCACGCTGCTCCCGATGCAGATCGAAAGACACAGGTCCATCTTGTTCTTGTGAGCCATCAGAATCGCAGTCGAATGTTCGGCGGCATTACCCACAGTGGCTACCACCACCACTCCGACAAACATCGATGACAATCCAAGTGCGTGTTGGGCAGCACCGATCTGGCCAATCAGCATTTCGCTCAGAGCGATCAGCACTGTTGCAAGAAGGAGAGAGAGCGCCGCTAGCCATGAAGGCTCTTGCGGACCTTCGGCCACCTCGCTCTCCACCGGACCCTGGTTCTTGATCTGGAACAGAAGTCCGAAAGCGTACAAAGCAATCAGCACACCTCCCGTCCAAAGACTGAATCGATCCAGCGCCTGCGCTCTGGCGGCGACATGTTCATGAACCGAAAGAGCGTAAACCGCCGGCATCACCAGCGCGATCACGGCGATAAACAGCATGGTCACGCTGGCCGATACGGTCCGCCGATCAAACGTCTGCTTCTCCCGCCTGAAGCCTCCTACCCACACGCTCGTCCCCAGCACCAGAAAGGGAAGCTTTCACCACAGCCTGGTGTCCCTCGCGCAATGCGAAAAATGAGATGATCAGTTCGGTCGCGTTGCCCCCATCGTCGCATTGAGCAAGCCTCCCAGCTTCTCGCCCAGCTTGCTGGAAATATCTTCCGTGGCCTTGCCCAGCGAAGCGGCCAGTGGGATGATGCCCAGCGCGGACGCGACAAAGATCATCACCGCGGAATGACTCACGTATCCGACCACAAATGCAGCTGGGACCAGAATGAGCCCGAAGTCGAGAGCCAGATTGCCCGTTCTGAGAGGAAGATAGCGAGTGAGTTTGCTCGAATGCTGGACGTCAGGCGAATGCTTCATGCCTCTCAACTATATGGCCTGGATTTTCAAACACGGAGCTGGAGCGTAGAGGATCGCGACCATTCTGGACCCACTCAACTCTGGGAAGCGATCGTCATCCGCACTCACCAGCGGTACATCGTGAAGTGATCAAGATACAACATTGAGGATCCGCTCGTGCCGAGACCATCTACCTGGAAGTTGGCCACCAGCGCCCCCAGCGCCCACCCCAGAGAAAAATCGGAATTCACCTTCTGGTTGATGGGTGATTCCACTCCATCGAACCAAACAGAGTGATATGTCACATTGCCCGAGTCATCCCGCGACGTGCTGATCTGGATATGGTGCCAGACATCGCGCGTCCACTTCGAAGGATTGCACGGTGCAGCCGATTTCATCCATTTCACCTGCGGGCTCGTCGGCGTCCCGATGTTTGCGCTGAACTCCCATGTGTTCGAATATCCGGAGCACTGGAAAGCGTAGATCACCGTGTCGCCGTTTCGCATCACCTGGTTATTGTCCATCTCGAGATTGCTAAGTGTGCTTCCCGCTGCGATCCAGACATGCGCGTCGTATAGGAAATTCTTTGAGTCAGTGTCGTTCCCGTACGTAACGGAGTAGAGTTCGCCGCCGGCATTGGTAAATGTAGTCAGAAACTTTGCCGCCTGGCCGCTCAGGGAAGGATCACTGACCAGAGTCATAGAGCCGGTGGAAGTGCCCGATGTACCCGGATCGTGCTTGATGCGCCACTTGGTAAGAAGCTGTATCTCTTGTTCCGTGATTGCATAGGACGGTGTAGCAGGACCAGCGGGACCCTGAGGCGTTGAGATCACATAGCTCGCCTTGGCCACTCCGCTGTTTGTATATCCGGGCGCCACTGCTAGCGCCTGAAGCACCGCCGAACTTGCAATCGTAACCGGGCCCGTATATCGATTGGAGGATGTTGAAGGCGTAGACCCATCCGTCGTGAAGTAAATCGTCGATCCCGTTGTCGCGGACGAAATCGACACTGTCTGCGCACTTGAGTAGGTGCCTGAGAGTTCTGAGAAGATCGGAGTGGCAGCAGTCGCAGTTGTGGGAGTCGTAGCCGGGCTAGAGGCGACATTGATGTTCATCAGCACTTCGCTGCTCACACTCTGTCCCAGGCACTTCACATGCAGCAAGTGCGCACCCGGAGTCGTTGTGACCTGTGTATTGAACGATGCGGGCTCAACAATTGCCTGCCCGCCATCAATCGAATAGCTCATCGAGACCACTAGCTGGGTCGCGCACGTCGTCGCGCTTGCCGTCACTGTGAATGGCGACGTAACATCAGCTCCATCTACCGGAGCTACAACGGAAATGCCGGAAGTCAATTTCGCCTTGATAGACGCCGACGGCGTAGCACATCCGGTGATTGCCAATGCAAAGCAGAGACCTGAAAAGCTAGATAATGTAAGCGCATTGACAGTCCGCATCGGACTGCTCAGCTCCTGAGCAACTCTCCGAGCGCAGGCTTTCGAATTCGAAGCCGCCGCTATCCGGACACTTCCACACTTTCTCGCACCAGACGGCATCCGGGCCCCCAAATTACGGGCTAGATCGGGGTGCGAAAAGAAAGCAGTATCGGCTGGAGCTTACCGAAATCCTCGCAAATGCGAGAGTGAGTCTGTTCTTGCACTGATGCGCAGGCCAGGCTCATACCCACTCATCGGATGACACTAGATTGATTAGTTAACAATCAGCATACCGGCTGCGTCGCGGCGAGAAAAGCCTGCAAGCAGCACGTTGAATTACTCAGGTAATTCGGCGAAGACGCGTGAATCGCAAATTCGGCACTAAGGTCGCATGAACATGCGCACCCATTGGCGCCACTTGAATTGCGGGCTTCGCTTTTTTACTTCCCTATTCCAAATCCCTACTGCTACGCCACCGCGGGCCTCAACTGCACCTTCTTCGTCGTGATCGAAATCGAAGTCGGCGTAAGCTCCGGCCCATCCCAACCATCCTTCGAAGCCTCAATCTTGATCTCGCCCGGCTCTTTCGTCGCCTGCACAATTACCTGCGCCAGCCCGTTGAACAGCGAGCGCTTCGGAGCCTTATCACTCTCCTGGCAGTTCGGATCGCCATTCCCCACCCCGATCAGCGCACCATTCCCCGTCACCTTGAACGCAATGTGATCATCCGCCAGCGGATTCAGCCGTCCTTCCTTATCCAGCCCCTCCACCTTGATGACTACAACGTCCTCACCGTCCGCATTGATCTCCGTCCGATCCGCCGTCAGCTTGATCGCCGCCGTCCCGCCCGTCGTCTCGCGCTTGGACGTGTGAACAACCTTCCCCTCCTTGCTTCCTCGCGCCTCAATCGTCCCCGGCTCGTACTTCACCTTCCATTGCACGTGGCCCAGGTGCGGAACCTTCTGGCTCCCCGCGCTCTTCCCGTTGACGAACAGCTCCACCTCATCCAGGTTCGAATACACCCACACCGGAATCTCATCGCCCTCGCGTCCCGTCCAGTTCCAGTGCGGAAACACGTGCACCACCGGCTCCTTGTTCCACCACCACGCACGATAGTAGTAGTAGTTATCCTTCGGGAACCCGCACATATCCACGATCCCGAACTGCGAGTTGATCGACGGCCAACCATACGGCGTCGGCTCTCCTCGATAATCAAACCCCGTCCACGCAAAACCACCCGCCTCCCACTCGCGCTCGCCGTAGTACTTCCACCAGTCCTCAGCCGTCTCGCCCCACGGCACCACGCCGTCATACGAGTTCACCGTGTTCCGCAGCTTGTCGCTGCTGTACACGCCGCGCGTCCCGATCGCGCTCGAAGTCTCCGACCCGTAAATCGGCCGGTTCGGAAAATCCTTGTGATACGACTCAGGATTCTTCAGGTTGTAGTTGAACCCCAGCACATCGAACGCATCCGAAATCCCCTGCCGGTTGTCTCCATTCACCGCCGCCGACACCACCCGCGTCGGATCCAGCTCATGGCACTTCCTCACCATCTCCGTCGCAATCTTCTTGCCCTGCTCCGCCATGGGCCCCTGCAGCAGAAACTCTTCATTCCCCACCGACCACAAAATGATCGACGGTGAATTCCGGTATCGCTTCACCATCACCTCGAGCTGCGCCATCCCCTCGGGATTCGAACTCATCTGCCGCGTCTCGCACATCATCATCATGCCCATGCGGTCGCACGCATCCACCCACTCCGGCGTCGGCATATTGTGCGAAGTGCGCACCGCGTTCCCGCCCATCTCCCGCAACACCGCCAGCCTGAACCACTGCATTGCATCCGGCAGCGCCGCGCCAATGCCCGCGTGATCCTGGTGATTGCACGTACCCATGATCTTCACCTGCTTGCCATTCAGCAGGAACCCCTTGTCCGCCGTGAACTTCGCCGTCCTCACGCCAAAGCTAACGCGCTCCGCATCGCGAGCCTTCCCGCCGGCCTCCACCGTCACGATTGCCTGATACAGATTCGGCGTCTCCACCGACCACAGCGCCGCATTCGCCAGCTTTGCCGTCGCCGTAAACGTCGCGCTCCCATCCGCTCCCACCTGTTGCGCCGGAGCCTCCGCGGTCGCCACCGTCTTCCCCGCCGCATCCACAATCTGCCACTTCACCCTGGCTTGCTCGGCCTTGTCTCCCTCGTTCTGCAACACCGTGGCCAGCGTCAGCGTTGCGGCACTCCCGCTCGCCTCCGCGCGCACATAGCTCTCCCACTTCCCCAGGTGCAGCGCGTCCATCTTGCTCAGCCACACATGCCGGTAAATCCCCGCGCCCTCATAGAACCAGCCATCGCCAAAGCTCGCATCCACGCGCGCCACGATGTAGTTCTTCTTCCCGTACCGCAGAAAGTCCGTCAGATCAAATCGGAACGGGGCATACCCGTTGTTGTTCCGCCCGATAAAGCACCCGTTCACAAACACAATCACGTCGCGAAAAGCCCCATCGAACTCCACGGAGATCCGCCGCCCCTGATCGCTCTCCGGAATATCGAACTCCCGCCGATACCACCCTACGCTCGTCTCGGGATACCGCCTGCCCAGCGGCTTGAACCCATGCGACTCCAGCTCCTTGTCGCGAACAAACGGCAACTCCACCGCCCAGTCATGCGGCAGGTTCAGCGTCCGCCACTTCGAGTCGTCAAATTTCTCCTTCGCGAATCCAAAGTCTCCCGTCTTCGCAAAATCTCCCTGGTTCATTCCGAAGTCGAGATCCTTCGCCGGATCGTCCCCATTCCCAAACGTGAACTTCCACTCGAAATCAAACAGCAGATGCTCGCGCGGAGCTACAGCCGCCAATGCCTCGGCCGACTCCGCCATCATCGCCGCTGTCCGTCCCCACGCCGAACGTGCCATCAGTGAAGCAGCAGAAAATCCCAAACCGGAGACAAGCAGATCACGCCGCGAAAGACCAGACATAGAAGCTCCCTCTCTTCTTGGGCTCGCACAATTCAGTTGTCGCGAGCAAAGGGAAAATATAAATGCCTCAGCTCAAAAAAGTAAACGATTTCAGCCGCAATCCATGCACAGTTCCGCATACTCTGCGTCAACCTCGCGCGCCCGCAATCCGAACCCGCTCAATATGATAAATTCAAGAAGTACGACTACTCAGACTGCCGCCGACTCGCAGCAGTTCCTGCCGCAGCAGCAGCAGCTTCATTGGAGAGGTGGCCGAGTGGTTGAAGGCGCACGCTTGGAAAGCGTGTTTAGGGGAAACTCTAACGTGGGTTCGAATCCCACCCTCTCCGCCATAAGATAGCACTCGACTTGCGCACCTCTCTTCTTTAGCATCGGGCGTCCTGGACTGTTGATCTGCCTGTCGGCGAGTCGCCTGTCAGCCTCAATTCGCGTCGAAATCGCCAACATATGGTGTTCGCAAGAATGTCGCCGCGTGCCTGTTTCGTTACTCGTCTGACTACACGCAATTATCAGGGTCTGAAATCCTTCATCTCCATCACATCCAGCGTCGTCTGCACCGGCAGCTTGTCGCTCGATCCGCCCGCCAGTATTCGGACCTTCTCCTTCTCCACGCGCCATGCATGTGCCGCTGTATCCCAGTACGCTAGATCGCGAGCCTTCAATTCCATCGTGACATCCTTCTCCGCGCCCGCTTCAACCCGCAGCCTCTTGAATCCCTTCAGTTCCAGTTGCGGCCGGGTTACAGCCGATCCCAGATGCTGCACATACATCTGCACCACTTCATCGCTCGGCCGCTTGCCCGTGTTCTTCACCTTGATGTGGACCTGCAAGCTGCCATCCGGCTCCAGCCGCGCCGAACTCGCGGCAACGCTCCGGTACTCAAACGTCGTGTAGCTCAACCCATATCCGAATGCATACAGCGGCTTTTCTTTGCTGTACAGATACGTCTCGCCATCCAGCAGGTTGTAATCGAGAATCGGCTTCAGCTGCGCGTCTCCGGTCGGCCATGTCTGCGTCAGCCTTCCCGACGGCGAGTAGTCTCCGAACAGCACATCCGCCAGCCCGCGTCCTTCTTCCTGACTGTTGTGAACCATGTGCACGATCGCCGGCACATTCTGCTGGCTCCAGACAATCGCATAAGGGAAGCTCGACCGCAGCACCTCAATCGTCTTGGGATTCGCCGCAAAGACTTTCTTTACCAACTCTTCTTGTTCCAGCACGATCGTTTTGCGATCGACATCCTCCTTGCCGTTTGAAGGCACCGGGCACTGATCCCATCCGGCGTTGCACACCGGATGGTTCCCCACGACCACAATCGCGAAATCGGCCTTCTTCGCCAGCGCCGCCGCCTCGTTTTCATCCGATCCATCCGAGAACAGCACGCGCACGTTCGGCCCCAACTTCTCCCGCACTCCATCCAGAATGCTCACGTTGTACGGCCACGTCCCGCTATACCAGTCCTGCAGAACCGTATCGATCCAAGGTCCGATCAGCGCCATGGTTTTCAGCTTCGATTTGTCCAGTGGCAGCGTGTTGTTCTCATTCTTCAGCAGCACGATCGACTCATCCGTCACCTGCCGCGCGAGGCTCTTGCTCGATTCGCGTTCCCACGGTGGCACCGCTCCATCCATCTCGCGGCCGACCTTCGCATATGGATTCACTCCTGCAGGATCCATCTCACCAAGTCGCAGATACACGGTCAGCAGATTGCGCAATGAAGCATCCATATCCGCTTCCGTCAGCAGCCCGTCCTTAAGCGCCCTGGTCAGGTCCGGAATATACGAATCCAGAAAGTGATTGATCCCCGCCTTCACCGCCGCCGCCGAACCATGCTCTTTGTCCGGAAAGGCCTTGTGAGATGTGATCAGCAGTCCCAGAGCCCCACCGTCTGTGCAGATCAGGCCGTTGTTTCCCCACTCCTTGATCATCACGTTCTTCAGCACTGGATTCACGGTCATCGGCGTACCGTTCCATGCGTTGTACGACGCCATCACGGCGCGCGATCCGCCCACTTCGAATCCCATCCGAAAGGGCACGGAGTAGTACTCGCGAAACAGCCTCTCATCGAAATCCGACGATGTGTGCGTGCGCCCATTCTCGTTTTCATTCGCCAAAAAATGCTTCATCAGCGAAGCCGCCTGCCAATGTTTCGAATCAGGTCCCTGCAGGCCTTGCGCGAATGCCACCGTGAGCGTCCCCACCAGGTACGGATCCTCGCCGTACGACTCCTCTGTCCTTCCCCACCGAGGATCGCGGCTGAGATCCGCATTCGGAGACCGCACCACAACTCCGCCGCGGTTCCACACCGGGTTTTGGTAGAAGTACCGGGCTTCCTCGCCTTCGAGCGCTGCGACCTTCTTCAGTATTTCCGGGTCCCAGGTCGCCCCGAGCCCCTTCTCCTGCGGAAAGGTGGTAGTTGGCGCCGGCTGCCGACCTCGTGCCTCCCAGTTCGCCGGACCACCAAGTGCCAGCCCGTGCAACCCCTCAACCTGACCGGAAAAAACGATACCGAGCCGCGGAATCTTCGGGTGATCCGACATGAGCAGTACCTTCTCGTCCAGCGTCAGCCGCTTTAACAGATCATCAATGCGTGCCTGGTCTGAAAGCGAGGTGTCCCGGAAGGGATAATCTGCCTGCGCCCTTGCACAAACCCCGGCGCCAGCCGAAAGGACTAGCCCGAACGCCGCAACCACAGACCCGGGCACCATTGCGCGCATGACAAGACCCTCCTCGATGGAACACCGAAGATTATCACGCGCTACCCACGTCAAAGCTGTGAGTAAATCGATTGATTTCAGAGTTGTCAGGAGCTTTGCGGTAGCACCTCGTATCGAGGTCCAGCCAAAACTAAAGAGCGAAGCGCCATCGCGCTTCGCTCTCGTTGGTTACTCACTTCTCCTTACTCACTAGTAAAGCCTGAAGTTCACCTCGATGCTCATCATCACCGGCACCGGCTTCCCTTCCTTCATCGCCGGCTTGAACTTGTACTTCCGCACCGCTTCCAGTGCCTTCTCGTCCAGCCCCATACCAAGCGGCCGAACCACGCGGGGGTTCTGGGGATTGCCTTGTGCGTCTACGATCAGCGAAATCAGCACTACGCCCTGGTACTTCGCCCGGCGTGCTTCATCGCTGAACTCCGCCTCAGGCGTAAAGATAGGCACCGGGGCCGAAACGCCTCCGCCAATCCGGTAGACTCCACCGCCGGTGTTGCCGCCGCTGCCCGGGCCATATCCGTTTCCGTTACCCGAACCAAGTCCGCCGCCGTAGCCGCTGCCCATGCCACCGCCGCCGCCCGAGCCGTTTGAAGCCAAGCTGACGTTGGCTGAGTTCTTAACTCCAAAGTTCACCATCTGCGGATTATCGGGCAGCGTGATGTCCTTCTGAACATTAATGGCCGGGGTAAACGCCAGCTTCGGCTTTTCCAGAATCGGCACCATTGGAGGCGTAATCGGATTCTTCATCCGCGGAGGCAGCTTGCCCTTCATCGGATCGACGATGTCGTGCGATCCGCCACCACCGCCGCCACCTGCGGGGGCCGTCATTTTCGGCGCCTTCAGAATGTCGCTTACATCGACGTTTGTCAGATCAACCTTCGGTTTGGTGGGAGGATGAATGATGTTGATTCCCAGCCAGATTGCCACCGCGAGAATCGCCAGGTTGACGAAACCGGATGTGCCGACGGCCCAGGGATTCGTCTTCACGGCCATCCGGTCTACAACCGGAATTGGCTTCGACGTCAAGACGAGAGGTGGCAGCTTCGGGGGAAAGAAGACGTCATGAACCTGTTCGTAGAGCTCTTTCCAGATCGGCTTCTCTTCGAAGGCTTTTCCAAAAAAGGAGTCGAACTCATGGCCTTCCGTTGACGCCAAATCGCCACCGGCTTCCCGCTCTGTCTGTGTCAGTACGTCGTCTGCCATATATGCCGATGCTGGGCCTCTCGGAAGCGTCTCGCCCGCTCCCTGGTCCATCACTCCATTATGCTCGACACTGCCTGCGCTTGTCTTTAGATGAGCTTGGGCAGCATCCCGGCTTGTTGATTTCTCCAGAGATCCGTATCTCCCCGAAGTGAGAGTTCCCATAAACGATAGACGCCTTCAGTAAGCAGTTGTTACCCTAAAATTCTTCTGCGGTCCTTTACACTGAATATTCAAGATCTTCTTATCGCTTCCGGGAGTTCCAATGTCTTCTGCGCCTGAATTGAAGGCGACCCTTTCTCTGCCGCAAACCGCCTTCCCTATGAAGGCAAATCTGCCCCAGAATGAGCCGCTTCGCCTGAAAAAATGGGCCGAGCAGCGCCTCTATCAAAAACTCCGTGAACTTTGTGCCGGACGTCCTCCCTATCTTCTTCATGATGGCCCGCCTTATGCCAACGGGCCCATCCATCTCGGCCACGCTTTGAATAAAGGCCTCAAAGACTTTGTGGTGAAGTCGAAAACCATGGCCGGTTTCGACTCGCCTTACGTACCCGGTTACGACTGCCACGGCCTGCCCATCGAGATCAAGGTCGACGAGCAGCTCGGACGCAAAAAGCTGGAGATGCCCGCACCAGCAGTTCTGGATGCTTGCCGCGTCTACGCCCAGAAGTATGTTGACCTGCAAACGCAGCAATTTGAGCGTATCGGAATCTTCGGCCGCTGGCAGAAGCCCTATATGACCATGGCCCGCGACTACGAGGCCCGTACGCTGGAAGCCTTCTACGGCTTCCTCGAGAAGGGCTTCGTCTACCGCGGACTCAAGCCCGTTTACTGGTGCATCCACGACCGGACCGCTCTCGCCGAGGCCGAGGTCGAATACGAGAACCACACCAGCCCATCTATATATGTGCGCTACAAGCTGACCTCCGCGCCCGAGTCCCTCTCTCCCGCCCTCGCCGGCCGAGACGTCTACACCATCATCTGGACCACGACCCCATGGACCATCCCCGCCTCCATGGCCGTCACCTTCCACCCCGACTTCGAATACGTCGCTTTGGCGACAGAAGATTCGGGTACTCAACCCACGAAGTCAGGAACAGCAGACTCGTCCACAACCTCGGGTGCCCCATCCAACCAGACTGCCTCTCCGTCTGGTTGGGTGGGAAGCGAGAATGCGTCGGGCCCCGTCTACATCGTCGCCGCCGAACTCGCCTCCGCCGTCGTCGCCGCCTGCAGACTCGGCAACACCACCGAACTCGCCCGCTTCAAAGGCAGCCAGCTCGAGCACACCACCTACAAGCACCCCTTCCTCGAGCGGAGCATCCTCGGCGTTCTCGGCACATACGTCACTGCCGACCAGGGCACCGGTGCAGTCCACACCGCTCCCTCCCACGGCGCCGACGACTTCTACACTGGCCAGAAGTATTCTCTCGACCAGACCTGTCGTGTCGATTCCACAGGGCGTCTGCATGCGGACCCGCAAGCCTGGCAGCTTGCCTCGCCCCCGCCCTTCGAAGACAAGACCGTCTGGCAAGCCAATCCCATCGTTGTGGCCATGCTCGAAGAGCACCGGGCTTTGCTCGCCGTCAGCGATCTCGAGCACTCGTACCCGCACTGCTGGCGCTGCCACAACCCAGTCATCTTCCGCGCCACAGAGCAGTGGTTCATCTCGCTTGAAACTCCGATGAAGCGCGCCGACGGATCCGAAACAACTTTCCGTCAGCTCACCATCGAGGAAATAGACAAGGTCGTCTGGGATCCCTCCTGGGGCAAAGAACGCATCACCAACATGATCGCCACCCGCCCCGACTGGTGCATCAGCCGCCAGCGCATCTGGGGCGTGCCCATCGCGGTCTTCATGTGCGAGAGTTGCAGCGAGCCCATCATCGATCACGCGCTCGACCGCAAAATCATCGACCTCTTCGAACGCGAAGGCGCCGAAGCATGGCACACCACCGCCATCTCCGATCTCCTTCCCTCTGGAACCAAGTGCGCCAAATGCGGCGGCACCACCTTCCGCAAAGAGACCGACATCCTCGACGTCTGGTTCGACTCCGGCACCAGCTGGTTCGCCGTCTGCGAATCCGATCCGGACTTAAGACCTGCCTATACTGCCTTCCAAAAGGGAAATGGGCGAGGAGCCCCGGAGTGCCTCTACCTCGAAGGCGGCGACCAACACCGCGGCTGGTTCCACTCCTCCCTGCTCACCTCCGTAGCCCTGCGCGGGCGCGCCCCCTACTCGCACGTCGCTACCGCCGGCTGGACACTCGACGAACAAGGCCGCGCCATGTCGAAATCCCTCGGCAATGGCGTCGATCCGGTCGACATCGCCGAACGCATGGGCGGCGAAATCGTCCGCCTCTGGGTCGCCTCCATCGATTTCCGCGAAGACATGGCCGCCAGCGAAAATCTCATGGCGCGCTGCGCTGAGCTCTATCGCAAGCTCCGCAACACCTTCCGGTTCCTCCTCGGCAACCTCAACGGCTTCGATCCCACACGCGATCGGATCTCCGAATCCGAACTCCTCCCGCTCGATCGCTACATGCTCGCCCGCACCCGCGAACTCACCGAGAAGATCCTCGCCTTCTACGAGGCATTCGAGTTTCACCGCGTCTATCACGCGGTCAACGAGTTCGCGATCGTCGACCTCAGCTCGTTCTACCTCGACGTGCTGAAAGACCGCATGTACACCTTCGCGCCAATAAGCAAAGAGCGCCGTTCCGCGCAGACCGTCCTCTGGCAGATCACCGAAGCCCTCGTCCGCCTCGTCGCACCCATCCTCAGCTTCACCGCCGACGAAGTGTGGGAATACCTCCCCAAACTCCCCGGCCGCGAAGAGAACGTTCACCTGGCGCTCTTCCCCAAGCCCGAAGCGATCTTCTCCTCCGAACCCGCACCGGTGCTCGAAGAATGGAAGCTGCTGTTCGCCGTCCGAGACGTTGTCTTGGGCGTTCTTGAATCGCATCGCCAATCGAAAAAAATCGGGAAGGGCCTTGATGCAGAAATCGGACTTCAGACGAGTGGGAGTCTCTACCAACTACTTGATCAAAATCGGGACGGCCTTAAAGAGTTCTTTAACGTCTCTGCTGTGACCCTGAGAGATCTTGGGACCTCCGAATCGATACGCAAAGTCGAGGGGATCGGGACCAGCTTGCAACAACTCAGAACCGCTCTTCAGATTGACGTGCAGCCCGCCAGCGGCCACAAATGCGCCCGCTGCTGGAACTTCATGCCCGAAGTCTCAAGCTACGGCATCTGGCAAAACGTCTGCACCCGATGTCAGAACGCACTTCGCGAAATGGGCGTCGAGCCACCCAGCGCCACCGACCAGAACCCACCGGAGGCTGCGGCGTGAACTCTCGAGCGCACATCACCTATTCTCTGATCTCTGATCTCTGTTATCTGTTGTCGCCGGAGGCCGCCGCGTGAGCCATCCCGCCCCGCGCAAACTTCCCTGGCTCCTTCTCATCTCGGCACTCATCATCGTTGCCGATCGCTTCACCAAAACCCTCGTCTCAAATCGCATCGCCATGGGCGACGCCATCACTATCATCCCCGGGTTTCTGCGCATCACCCACTGGCTCAATGAAGGTGCGGCCTTCTCACTCTTCGCCGACTCCGCATCGCCCAACGCGGTCCGCTGGGGTCTCATCGCCTTCTCCGCCATCGCCGGACTCGCCGTCCTCATCGCTCTCATCCGCCTGGGCAGCCGCATGAACCTCACCACCGTTGCCCTGGCTCTCGTCCTCGGCGGCGCCATCGGCAATCTCCACGACCGCATCCGCTATGGCTCTGTCGTCGACTTCATCGAAGTCCACATCTTCGGCTACCACTGGCCCGACTTCAACGTAGCCGACAGCTGCATCGTCGTCGGCGCCTGCCTCCTCCTCCTCGACTCTCTCCTGCCCCGCAAAGAGGCTGAGGGTTCCTCGGTCGCTGAAACTCACTAATCCCGCCCCTTTCATCCCTCCGGAACTTCATCCCGTCACATCTCTTAATTACCTTCGTGCGCCCAGTAACCTAAAATGACAAAGACCCTCTGGGTCCCCCAGGATTCGCATTTGAGACCTAGGAGACAAGAATTCGGTGTCCACGGTCCGCGCACTCGAGTACCGAGGAGAGAACCGCTCCGAGAAGGCCAATTTCAAGAGGATTGAATGAGAATTAGTTTTTGTACTCTCCCCCGGCGCTTAATGCGCCTTTCTTTAGCAAGTTGTCTCATCGCCTGTAGCACTTTCATCGCATCCGCAATCGCACAAGCCCAACGACTTCCCAACACTGTTCTTCCCCAGCACTACTCCCTGACTCTCACTCCCGATCTCAAAGCTGCTACCTTCACCGGCACTGAAGGCATCGACGTCACGCTCGCTGAGCCCGCCAGAAGCATCACGCTCAACGCGCACGACCTCACCTTCCAGTCCGTAAAGATCTCCACCGCCGGCAAGGAGCAAGCCGCCGTCGTTTCCCTCGATCCCGAGAAGCAGCAGGCCACCTTGACCGTCCCCAACCAACTCCCCGTCGGCAAAGCCACCCTTCACGTTCAGTACAGCGGCATCCTCAACAACGCACTCCGCGGCTTCTATCTCTCCAAAACCGCAAAGCGCAACTACGCTGTCACTCAATTCGAATCCACTGACGCGCGCCGCGCCTTCCCCTCCTTCGATGAGCCGGCCTTTAAGGCCACCTTCGATATCGCGCTCGTCGTCGACAAGGGCGACACCGCCATCTCCAATGGACCCATCGTCAGCGACAAGCCCGGCCCCGGCCCAGACAAGCACACCATCAAATTCCTCACCACGCCCAGGATGTCCACCTACCTCGTCGCCTTCCTCGTCGGCGATTTCAAGTGCTCCTCCGGCCAGCAGGATGGCGTAGCCATTCGCACCTGCTCCACCCCCGATAAGGTCGCCCTCACCACCTACGGCGTAGACGTTGCCAAGTACGTGCTTCACTACTACAACACCTACTTCGCCATTCCCTACCCGCTCAAAAAACTCGACCTCATCGGTCTGCCCGACTTCGAAGCCGGCGCAATGGAAAACTTCGGCGCCATCACCTATCGCGAAACCGCGCTCCTCATCGATCCCAAGACCGCCTCTGAAAACGCCAAGCGCGAAGTAGCCCTCGTCATCGCTCACGAAATGGCGCACCAATGGTTCGGCGATCTCGTCACCATGCAGTGGTGGGACAACATCTGGCTCAATGAAGGCTTCGCCACCTGGATGGAGAACAAGCCGATCGAAGCCATGCATCCCGAATGGAACATTGATCAGATGGTCATCTCCGGGCTCGATGGCACACTAAACCTCGACGCACAGCCAACCACCCGCGCCATTCGCGCCCGCGCCGATACGCCTGAAGAGATCGAGCAGATGTTCGATGGCATCTCCTACGGCAAGGCAAGCGACGTGCTGCTCAGTGTCGAAAACTACGTGGGCCCCGAGACCTTCCGCCAAGGTGTGCACAACTACCTGTCCGCGCACCTCTACGGAAACGCCACTGCTGAAGATTTCTGGAACGCCCAGACCTCCACCAGCCACAAGCCCGTCGACAAAATCATGGACGGACTCATCGGCCAGCCCGGCGTTCCTCTCCTCACCTTCGGCCAGCCCTCCGGCGGAAAAGTCTCCGTCTCGCAGCGCCGCTTTTACCTGAGCCCCACAGTCCAGCCCGATGCTGCCCAGAAGTGGACGCTCCCCGTCTGCTTTAAAACCTCGGAAAACCAGCAGGACTGCCAGCTCCTCACACCCGAAACCACGTCCCTCAGCGTTCCGGACTCTCAACTCTTCTTCGCCAACGCGGGCGGCAAAGGCTACTACCGCACCGCCTACACCGCAGGCGATTACTCCGCCATTACCGCGCGCCTCGAATCCACGCTCACGCCTGCCGAGCGCATTAGCCTCATCGGGGACGAGTGGGCTCAGGTTCGCGCCAACAAAGCCACAGTCGGTGACTACCTCAATCTGGTCTCCGCCGTAAAAGACGACCCTAACGCCGACGTCGTTTCCTCCGCGCTCGACGGCCTCGCAGCCATCCGCGAACGCGTCGCCTCCACACCACAGGAGAAGGACGCGCTTGAGACTTGGTTCCGGCAGAACTTCGAACCGGAATACGCCAAACTCGGCCCGCCCTCCTCCTCCGACACGCCAAACAAGAAGCAAATGCGCGCTCTCCTCTTCTCCGAACTGGGCCAAGCCAAAGACCCGCAGATCCTCGCTCAAGCCCGCGAACTCAGTGAGAAATATCTGGCCAACCCTGCCTCCGTCGAGCCCAATCTCGCCCAGACCGCGCTCCAGATCACCGCGCGCAACGGCGACGCCACGCTCTTCGATCAGCTTCAGAAGATCGCCGAAACCTCCACCAATCCCGAGATCCAGAGCGGCGCACTCCACCTCCTCGCGATGTTCGAAAACCCCGAGCTGGCAAAGCGCGCTCTCCGGTATGCCATCTCCGACAAGGTCCGCAATCAGGATGCCGCCATCCAACTCGCCATCGCCCTCGAGATAGATAAGACCCGCGACATCGCCTGGGACTTCATCCAGAACCACTGGGACGACGTGAAGAAGGAGTTCACCCCCGAACTGGGTTCGGCCCTCGTCGGAGCAACAAGCTCTTTCTGCTCCGCAGAGGCACGCGACGACGTCTTGCAATTCTTCTCAACCCACAAAGTTCCCGCCGCCGACCAGACACTAAAGCACGCCATCGAACGCATCAATGGCTGCATCGAACTCCGCAAACTTCAGGAACCCAACCTTCACGCTTGGTTGGAATCTCAATCCCGCTCTCACACCGATTCGGCCCACTGATCCCAAATCACCACTCCATCCTGGGTGCCCGGTCCCTCGCTCTTGGGGACCGGGGTTCAAAGCGATTGGCATAGGCGGCCACAACTGCCGACTGAAATCTCTCTCCAGGTGTTACCTTGAAACCCAAGATGACCCGTCCAACTTCCCTGCTCCTATCCGCAGCCGTTGTCCTCTGTCTCTCCCTCGTCTCCCAGGCCCAGCAGGAAGCGAAGCCCGGCCCAACCCAGGCAGTCCTCGCCGGCAAACTCATCGACGTCCGAACGGGTAACGTCCGCCAGCACGCTTACATCCTCATCGCCGGCGATCGCATTCAATCCATCGCCGACTCCGCCCCCTCCGGCATCCCTGTCACCGACCTCTCCAGCTACACCGTTCTGCCCGGCCTCATCGACGCCCACGCACACACCCTCTCTGACCCCACATCGCAAAGCATTGCGGTCGGTCTGCGCACCTCCATCCCGCAGCACACCGTCTGGGGTGTCTACAACCTCCGCCTCTGGCTCGATCACGGCTTCACCTCACTTCGCGACGCCTGCGAAGGACCTGCCGACTACCCGCAATTCGCTCTCCGCGACTCCGTTAAGCGAGGCATCATCCTCGGCCCCCGCATCACCGCCGCAGGCAGCTGCGTCTCCCTTACCGGCGGACACGGCGACGGCACCCCCTTCTCGCCCGACATAGAACTCCCTCGCCGCTCCAACGTCGCCGACACCGTTGACGACATCGCCCATGTCGTCCGTCGCGACATCAAGTACGGCGCCGATTGGATCAAGCTCATGGCCACTGGCGGCGTCATGGACCCTATTTCCGACTTCCACGTTCAAGAACTGAGTGAAGCCCAAATGGCCGCTGCTGTCGAAATCGCCCACCGCGCCGGCAAAAAAGTCATGGCCCACGCCGAAGGCGCCGCTGGAATCAAAGCCGCAGTCCGCGCAGGCGTCGACTCCATCGAACACGGCACGATGCTTGACGAAGAGGGCGCCGAACTCATGGAGCAGCACCACACCTGGCTCGTTCCCACTCTCTACTGCTTTCAGCACGACATGGAAACCGGCCTCAGCAAAGGCCGCGACGCCGACTCCTTCGCCAAAGGCAAAGAGATCATCGCCGCGCAGGGCCCCGCATTCAAGCTCGCCCTCGCCCACCATATCCGCATCGCCTACGGCGTCGACGACGATGACGTAGACGAATCTGTCTCAAATGAATTCGGCGCGCTCGTCCGCGGCGGCATGACAACTCTGGGCGCGCTCCAGGCTGCCACCATTAACGCTGCCACCATGCTTGAAAAAGACAAAGACGTCGGCGTCATCGAGCCCGGTCGCTACGCGGACATCGTCGCCGTCCACGGCGATCCTCTCTCCGACATCACCGTCATGGAACACGTGGCCTTCGTCATGCAGGGCGGCCGCATCATCAAAGATCCCGCCCACCCCGACCGCAACCCTGTCATTCGCCTGAGATGAACCTGCTCGACGTGATGCGCACTACATCAATTCACTTGTTCTCTGGCGGGGAAAAGGCTGGCAGGATGCGAGAGTTGGATCTGAACACGTGATAACCGCCGAAGGTGACATCGTTCAACATGGCTGAATATGGCCCATAGGCCCTGAACCACTCATCCCAGTCCGTAAAGATTCGCACTGAACGTGCGCGCATGATCGACACGCTTCTCAGAGGACAAATATACGTCGCTCCTCCGATATCAACCGGTCCGTATTCGATCATCACGTCCGAGCGCGTCAACGGAGTCGTCGTTTTGAGATCAGTTCGAACCACGAGCCTCAAGATCGCTCCGCTTTTGGGATCAATGGCAATCTCTTCGTGATACCCGGCGTAGCGGTTAAACGATTCTGTCCCGTCGCCATCCGGAAGACAGCATAACCCCACTCGACGGAGAGATATTTCCGTTGGGACACCGTAGCGGAAGACCGCAACCCGCCCCTCCGTCCCACGTTCCCAGCGCACCCACTCCAGTCCACCATTCTTCTCAATCGCGTCTAATACGCCGTTCAGAGCAGGACCAAAGACACCATACGTAATCAGCTCGGGCGCATTGGGCCGTTTCTTCGGAGGCTTGGTGTCCGCAACTTCGTGACCATTTCGGTAGCGAATGGTTGTCGTCCAACTATCGGTCTCATGTAGCGGTTTGTAACTCTCGATGGAGTCGCTCTCCAGGTACATCGGCGACTCTTGATAGCGCACCGTGGTCCGCTTGGCGAACAAATCGGGCAATTTGTGAATTGTGGTTTCGAGATAGCCGGATGTCAGAGAAAGCATCTCCCGCTGTACCGCTTTATCCGGCGGAGCATCATTCAGGATCTCGTCCGCCGGCGCATTCACAAATGACGAGACATCGGTGAGGATTCGTAATTCCTGGCGCGTCCGCCTGCCGTGCGCGATTCGCTGCAATGACTCCAGCCTGCGCTCGCTCATTCTTTCGGTCAGCTCCAGCCGGGATAACTGCTTCGCCTTTTCTGCATCGGATTCATCCAACTCCAGAATCTCTTGCAGTTGTTTGATCGATATGCGCTTCTTTGAAGGAATCGGGTCGGTGGAATAGTACGGCTCGTCGTAATAGCCGGTGCTGGTACGCGCGATCAACCCTGGTTCGTCCACTTCGACCTTCAGAGAGTGGTACTCATCACGTCGCTCCGCTCGAAACGGATCAAACGAGATTCGGTAATAGGGGCCACTCTCCTGCGCGCACTTTTCAATCTCCCGCTCTAAGTCGAATTTGCCATCGATCACACGCCCGCCGCTCTGCACTGCAAGTACTTCGCGGTTCAGCTGCATAAGATTCGCCTTATTCGCTGAGCTCACGCCTCCGAGGTAGTCTTCATACGACTGTCTGCGAGCGTCTATTCCTCCTACTCCGAAGCTGTACAGAACCAGGTGCGCTTCGCGGAGCAGGTCGGAAAACCAGGTGATCGTGCCAAGCAGGTCAGATTCGGCCCTCAGCGTTCCAACTTCCCCGGTTCCGATCCCCCATCCGGGCCCGATCCACAACAGCAACTTCCTGCCTGGCTGACGCCTCTCAAGCGTGGCAATCTGCCCCAGCGCCTTCAGCGCGCTCTCCATAGGGCTACTCAACTGTCCCGTGCTCAAGTGCCAGCCGACGTTACTGCGAATCATTGCGAGGTCGTTGTGGTCTATTTCGTGCGCCAGCGCATTTCCATCATTCGCGGGACGCGCCACCGTCCAGAGTCCTGAGTCCGTAAGTTCAAAAACACTGACCGGGAGAGCGAGCCGCGCCGCGTCGTTCCGCAAAAATGATTCGACAGCAACGCGCTCCTCGCGCGCCAGCTCCGTTGGTACTTCGAGGGTATCCAGGAGCAGGATGGCTTTCACAGGGGGCTCGCTACCTGATGCCAAGCCGTTGAAAGCATCGAAAGACAGGATCTTCTGCTCGCGGCCGTCCTCCAGCAGACGAAAATTTCCTGCATTGAGCCCTGCCACAGGTTCGCCGGCGACATCCGTCACCATCACATCGAGCTTGATCAACCCTTCCGCCATGTCCCGTACACCTGCAGGAACTGCGGCGGTGGGATCTTGGAGCCGTATCTCCGGCTGCGCATGAACGACGTGAAGCCAGCCGAAGATCAGCGTAAGCCAGACGTAAAGACAATTCTTCATCCCTTGGACATTGTCGGACCGCTCCGCGTTAGTGTGCGGCGAGTATACTCGTTAAACTCCTCTCGCCTCGGTTCGAATTCTGCTTCCCTTAGGCTATCCCGTGCTAGTGCGCATGCATCTTCCGCGTCGGATGACTGAAGCCTGCAACGGGCGTCATTTTCTGCCGCATCCGCCGTCCGAACTGAACCCTTCCGGTCAGAGATATTTCTCTTTCAGAATCCTCATATGATGTTCTACATGTCCCGGGATGATGAATGCCAATGCCCGGACGGTAAACGAAAAACCGCTCGCCACACCCTTCCGCATCCATGCGTCCTTCGGTAGATTTCTGTAGAGCGAGATGGTGCCAACTCGCACGCGCGTAAATTCCTCAACTTGTGCACTCCAGGGAATTTCATCCGCCTTCGCGCCCGCAGCAGCGACCTCCTGATCAAAGCTTGGCAGCGGTGCGTCGAATCCACGAGCAAACCAGAGCGCGCGAAATGTAAATGCCCGCTCTGTATCCGAGATGTGATTCAGAACCTGCTTTACGCTCCATTTTCCTGGTGCGTATCGATGAAGCGATTTCTCTTCCGAGATTCTCCTGAGCCACGGCGAATACTGATCGAGTTGGTTCTCAATGCTCCGCAGCGGATCTTCGCCCGGAATCTTTTGAATGTATGTGAAATAGTACGAGTCGGCTTCGTCGGCGGTTGGACGACCAATCATGCTGTCGATTTTAAGTCAGGACGCTGCCCTAAGTTTCCAGATTCCAGGCCCAGCGTTTTGCACGTTTTCCGGGCGGTGCACCGCCATTCGTCACAACCTACGAAGATTTTCGTTGACATCTACGAAGAAGTTCGTATAACGTCATCCTCACTATGGAACGCAGTGTGAACATTCCTCGTCCGACAGAAACCGAGCTCGAGCTCCTCCAGATCCTCTGGCAAAAGGAGCCTGCAACTGTGCGGGAAATTCATGACGCCCTGAATGAGGAGAGAGTTTCCGGTTACACCACGGTTCTCAAGCTCCTTCAGATCATGACCACAAAAGGTCTTGTCGTCCGCGACGAAGCAGCACGGGCTCACGTCTATCGCGCTGCATTCAGCCAAGACGCGATGCAGAGCCGCTTGCTCACCGATCTCAGCAATCGCCTGTTCGCCGGTTCTGCTGCCCAACTCGCCTTGCACGCCCTTTCGATGGAATCCGCCGGCGACGACGAGCTTGCCGAGATTCGCGCCCTGCTCGAGCGCAGAACGCTCGCTGCTTCTGATCCTCAAAACATGTCTTCAGCTCACAAATCCTCCACAAAGGACAGGCCATGACACACATCCCCGACGCCGTTGCCTGGACGCTTATCCACTTCTGCTGGCAAGCAGCAGCCGTTGCCGCCTCTTACCGCCTCCTTTCCATCGCACTTGCGCGTCGCTCCGCGGAGACTCGGTACACTGCAGCCCTTTCGTCTCTACTGCTCATGTTCGTCCTGGCGGCGGGAACGCTCGCGTGGGAGTTCCGCTCTGATGCACCGGCAGTTTCGCTAACCAGCACCGCTGCGAACCTCACCGCTCCTCTCGCCGGAGACTTCCCGCGCATCGCCGCCCCGGGGATCATTACCTCGCAACACGATGCTGGCCGCATCACGCTCTCCGCTATGCTTCCCTGGATTGACGGCTTCTGGCTGCTTGGAGTTCTCGCGCTCAGTATCCGCAGCTTCGGAGGATGGTGGTATCTTCGCCGGCTTCGTCTATCCGCAATCACGCAAGCGCCCGCCTCCGTTCGCGCCAGCTTCGATCGCATCTGTAACGCTCTTGGGCTTCGCCGTGTTGTCGTCCTGCGCATCTCTACCGCAATCGACAGCCCTATGACTCTCGGTACGCTTCGCGCTATCGTCCTGCTGCCCCTCACCGCGATCACCTCGCTGGGCCCGGACGAGCTCGAAGTGGTTCTCGCCCACGAACTCGCCCACGTGCGCCGCGCCGACTTCTTCTGGAACATCCTCCAGACAATCGCGGAAACCCTCTTCTTCTTCCATCCAGCCGTCTGGTGGATCAGCTCTCGCATCCGCCACGAGCGAGAACTCTGCTGCGACGATCTCGCGCTGAGCATCTGCCCCAACCCCCTCACCTACGCAAGCGCTCTCTATCGGCTTGAGGAGCACCGCTCGCGTCATTTGCGCCTCGCCATGGCCCTCGATGGTCACGCCTCGCGCAACACCCTTCTCACGCGCATCGCCCGCATTCTCGGAGAACCCATGACCCGCATTCCCAGCCCTCGTCTTCGTCCCTTCTCGCTAGTCGCAGCTTGTGCCGGACTCGTCGCTCTCCTTGTCCCGGCTCCGCACGTGCTAGCCAGCTTCAATCCGCCGCCTCAACCCGCGCCAAAAGCCGTCGTTTCCGCAACGGTCAACGCAGCCGCGCATGTCAAGGCGGCAACCGCAGCGGTCGTGATGCATATTGGCAAACCCTCGCCCTATCCGGTCGGTCAGTCCTCTGTTATGCCCGACGCCGAACCAGCTACCGGCGCAGCGCCACAAGCGCAAACGAAACCCGAACCTTCAGCTCAGCCGCACAGCGACTACATCGATCGCATGAAAGCCGCTGGCTACGATGTCGACCTCGACAAGCTCATCAACATGAAAATTCAGGGCATTACTCCCGAATACGCACGGGAAATGGCTGGAGCCGGTTTCGGCAAACTCAGCGCCGACGATCTCATCTCATGCAAAATTCAGGGTGTAACGCCCGAGTACATCGCTGATCTCAAAAAGCAGAACTTTCAGGTCGATGACGTCAAGGAAGCGGTTTCCTTTAAGATTTTCAACATCACTCCCGAGTTCGTTTCCGGCATGAAGGCAGCGGGCTTCGATAATCTCAGCTCAAAACAGCTGCTCAATATGCGTATCCAGGGTGCCACGCCTGAATATGCGCGCACCCTCAAGCAGAAGTTCCCCGGAGTCACCGCCGAAGATGTTGTTCAGGCACGCATCTTCCACATCGACGATGACTTCATCGCACAGGCCAGCCGGCACGGGTTCACTAATCTTACGTTCAAGAAGCTTGTGCAGCTTCGTATCTCCGGCCTGCTCGACGACGAATCTGTAAAGCAGTAGCCTCAGGCACCCGCGCTCACAATGTCCAATCCGCGTTTGACGCGGCACAGGAAAACCTCGTCTTCAATCGCACCTGAGGAGTCACTCCCATGCGTCTCAGATCCGTCGCTTTTGTCCTGGCATTCGCAGCCACAGCCCTTGCAATTCCGGCGCAGTCATACGAACCTCTTCGCGCCAAGTGCGAAATAAATCCCACCACGGACGGGAGCAAGCTCAGCCTTCACATCTTTGACGAGCGCGACTGCCCTGAGCGCCAGCACTGCGGCTCCGACTTCAGCAGCGACTCAATGAATCGCTTCACTGGAATCACACTCACAGATCTCTCTCGAGACGGAGCTCACCTCACCGCCACCCTCAAGGGCGACGCCGGGACCTTCACCTGCACCGGCGTGGTGCACGATCAGTACCTCTTCGGAGATGCCCTCTTCACGCCGGACGAGACTTTCGTCGACCGCATGGCAAAGCTCGGCTTCACCGGATATGACTCCCGCAAACTTCAGACCTATACCCTTCTCGACGTCGCCACTGACTTCGTCCGCTCTTTACAGCAGGCCGACATCAGAGGTCTGACGACCGACAATCTCATCGCCCTTCGTATCTTCCGGATCGACCCTGCCTACGCCCAGAGCTTCGTTTCCATGGGCTATCAACAGCCCGACGCCAACAAGTTAATAGCTCTCAAGGTCCAGGGCGTGAATAGCGAAGAAGTCCGGCAGATTCGTGATCTTGGCCTCAAGCCAACCCTGGACGAACTTATACGAATCCGAATCTTCCACATCACTCCCGAATTCGTTCACCGGATGCAGAATCGCGGACTTAAAGATCTCACGATTGCAAAACTCGTTCAAATCAAAATCTTTAAACTCGACGAATAGTCCGCTTGGCAACATATCTATCCGGTGCGAACCTGGTCCTCCGTTAAAATTTCTCAGTAACCGCGGAGGCTGGTATGCGTCGAATCCTTGCCCTCTCCCTGTTCTGCCTGGGCGCGTGTCTACTCATGCGTGCTCAGGCGCCCACAACTAATTCCATTGCGAAGGACGCTCTCATGTCCCTGCATGCTGAAGGCACATTCGAAGTTAGGAACTCTTCCCTCGGCGCTGACGACGCCCTCACCAGCACATCCATCGGTCGCTTCGGCCTCGACAAGCAGTTTCAAGGCAGTCTGGAAGGCAACAGCAAAGGCGAAATGCTGGGAGCCGGCAATCCCGCGACAGGCACTGCAGGTTATGTCGCCATCGAACAGTTCACCGGAACACTCGATGGGCGCAGTGGCTCCTTCGCACTCCAGCACTTCGGCACAATGGAAGACAACAAGTTTGACCTGCTCGTCAAGGTGGTACCCGGTTCAGGCACGGACGAACTCATCGGCATTGCCGGAACCATGAGCATCGCCGTCGCAAATGGCAAGCACTCATGGAAATTCGATTACTTTCTTCCTGTTCACAAGTAGCTCACTAAAAAAGAACCTCCATCCCGTGAGACGTCTCCCGTGGAATGGACGCAGAAAGACCCTCAACTTTAGCGCTTAAGCGTGATCAATTACGATCGATTTCATGCTCCGTTTTCCTGCGAGTCAGACGCTGCTCATCGACGCCGACGACACTCTGTGGGAAAACAACATCTACTTCGAGCGCGCAATTGCCGCCTTTATCAGCTACCTCAATCACCACCAGTATTCGCCCGCCCAAATTCGCCAGGCGCTCAACGCCGTCGAACGCCAGACGATCCTTGCCCACGGCTACGGACTGCCCAGCTTCACGCGCTCACTCCTTGCTTGCTTCGAGAACCTCACTCCGACACCGATGAACGACGAGAAACGCCGTCGTGTAGTCGGCTTCGCGCAGTCCATCGCGGAGCAGGAGATCGAGTTGCTGCCCGGTGTTGAAGAGACCTTGCGAGGACTTAGCACTCGTCACAAGCTCATCCTCATGACAAAAGGCGATCACGCCGAGCAGGCTGACAAGCTGCGCCGCTCCGGCCTGGCAGAATTCTTCTCCGGGGTCGAAATCGTTCTCGAGAAAGATGCTCAGACTTACCGAGAGGTCATTGCCCGCCACGAGTTGCGGCCTCACTCCAGTTGGATGATCGGCAACAGTCCCAAAAGCGACATTAACCCAGCCCTCGCTGCCGGCATTCATGCGGTCTTTCTCTTCCACAAAGACACGTGGATTCTTGAACATGCGGAGCTCGCCTCGCCTCCCGAGGGCCAGCACCTCATCGAACTGGACCAATTCGGGAAACTTTTGAATATGTTTTGAGGCGTTCCCCCGTTCTGGGGATTGTCATTTCGGGGTAAGATACGTTATGCATCAATCCCCCCGAAGTGATGCTGTGAAAAGCAGCCCGGTATTTCCAGCGCCGCCGCATGTTCACTGGGCCGTACTCCTGGTGCTGATCGCCTCGGCTGAGGCACTCGCGTGCTGGCTGTTCCCAACTCCCTATCGAAATTTCGCCATCTTTGCTATCGCCGCGGCGTGGCCAACCTATCTCTGCATCTGGATTCGCAAAATCGAACCACGAGCCAGTTCGCTCTACTGGGCCATCGCTTCCCTGGTCACGGGTTGCGGATTCCTCTTCTCATGGCTCCTCTGGGTTGTCGTGATCTTCGAACTTCGCGAAGAATTGCTCGATCACTACAACCGCCGCGAACCGCTGGGCATGCGCCTTAACTGGATTCTTACGATCCTGGGGTCAGTCATCTACTTCCAATTCGCCCTCAATCAGATCGCGCACCAGAAAGAATCGGCTCTCGACCTCGTGTCGCTTGAGTCTGAGCACTCTGTCACTGCTTGACGCAGCGCATCACCGTCTGCTCTACTCAACTCACCATGATGCGCAACATCACAACTGTTCTTCCAGTTCCCGCGTTGTGTACCATCATGTGTATTCCCGGTGCGCGAATTATTAGCCACAATGTGCGCCCGGGAAGCAAAGCCTGATATCGGACCCAGTCGTTAAGAGACATCCAGGCCACCTCCCGCCGAAGCGGTTGGTGGCTTTCGCATTTGCAGCACTTCTTTAGGAGATCGCCTTGGAACCCGTATCGCTTGTCGGCATTCAATCTGCGCGCGCCCGCATCGAAAGCTCCATCCACGTCTCGCCCTGTCAATACTCGCACCATCTCTCTGAGCTCACGGGCCTGCCCTTGCACCTGAAACTCGAAAATCTACAGCGCACAGGTTCCTTCAAGGAGCGTGGCGCGCTCAACAAACTCCTCACACTAAGCGAGACCGAGCGCAAGCGCGGAGTCATTGCCGCCAGCGCGGGCAATCACGCACAGGGAGTCGCATTCCACTCCTCACAGCGCGGCATCCGCGCTCAGATCGTCATGCCTCTCGCGACTCCTCTTGTCAAGGTTGCCGCTACCCGGGCATACGGCGCCGAAGTCATTCTCCACGGGGCCACCTACGACGAAGCCTGCGAAGAAGCGATGCGCCGCCGTCTCGAAGAAGGCCGCACCTTCATCCACCCATTCGATGATCCTGAAGTGATCTGCGGCCAGGGGACCATCGGCCTCGAACTCCTCGAACAGGTTCCCGACATCGAAGCCGTCGTTGTGCCTATTGGCGGCGGAGGACTCATCAGCGGCATCGCCTGCGCGCTGAAGGAGACCAACCCCAAAATCCGCGTTGTCGGCGTCGAGCCCGAGCGTCTTCCCTCAATGCTCCGCGCCCGCGTTGCCGGAGCGCCGGTCACCATCAGCGCTGAAGCCACCATCGCCGATGGCATCGCTGTCCGTCGCGCCGGCGACATCACACTTCCCCTTGTGACGCGTTACGTCGATGAAATCGTCACCGTCGACGACGAAGAAATCGCCAGCGCGATCCTCATGCTTCTGGAGCAGGAGAAGACTCTTGCCGAGGGCGCCGGCGCCGCTGCACTCGCAGCGGTCGTCCAATCCAAAACCAACCTCCGTCACCGCCGCACCGTCGTCCTCGTATGCGGAGGCAACATCGACGTCACGCTGCTGGCCAAGATCATCGAACGCGGCCTGGTCAAAGACGGCCGACTGCTCCGCCTTCGCGTTTACTTGCAGGACCGTCCCGGCGCCCTGCACCACCTCACGCAGGTGCTCGCCCGTGAACGCGCGAACATTGTCGAAACAGTCCACAATCGCGCCTACTACGGTGTGAGCCTCGGCGAGACTGTGATCGACATCACGCTGGAAACCCGCGGATCAACTCACATCACCGCCATCAGCCACGCCCTGCGTGAAGCCGGCTTCCGTTTCGAACGAATCCAGTAGTCCAGTTAGCAGCCGCCGTATAAAGCCTCGATCGTTGCAAGTAGGTTTAGACACGATCGAGTTTCGCTGAACTCCAGGAGCGAAATGTATATTCCGAAATTCAATTCGATCGCCGACCGCGCCATTCTCCTCGAGGCCATGCGTACCTACTCATTTGCGATCCTCTTCGGCCCGCTTGATGGCACAATTGGCGCAGCCCCGCATCACGGCACACATTTGCCGCTCGTGGTCAAAGATGAAGGGCCATACGGAATCCTCGAGGGCCACTTTGCCAAAGCGAATCTTCATTGGCAGGCGCTTGCTGGTCGCGAAACGCTCGTCGTCTTTCCCGGCCCTCACTCTTATGTCAGCCCCTCGCTCTATGCGGAACAATTTTCCGTTCCCACATGGAACTACATTGCCATCCATGCTTACGGTGTTCTTGAGTCCGTTGACGAAAATGACGACGCCTCAAAGGAAGCGCTCCTCTACAACCTCATTCAGGCCAACGAACCCGCCTATGCCGAACAATGGCGCACTCTGCCCGACGGCTTCCGCCGTACTATGCTTTCCGGCATCACAGGCTTCCGCATCGAAATCACGCGCATCGAGGGCAAGTTCAAAATCAGCCAGAACCGTCCCCAAGTCGACCGTCTTGCCGTGCAATCGGCACAAGCTTCGGGCACCGACGATCAGCGCGCCCTCGCCGACTGGATGAAGCGCCTCATCGGGTGATAAGGTCATCCCGACGCAATATTCACCGAAAAGGGATCCTCACCGCATGCGCAAAGCTCGTTTGCTTCTCATCGTGATCGCAATCGTATTTGCGTTTCCCTCATTTGGCTCCGCTCAGACAGACTGGAAAGCCCAAGTCGCGCAGACGATGCCCTTGATGGGCCACCGCAACTGGATCCTCATCGTCGATTCCGCCTATCCACTCCAGTCCTCACCGGGAGTCGAGACCATCGAAACAAACGCCAACCACCTCGACGTCGTTCGCTATGTTCTCGGCGCGATCAACAGTTCGATCCATGTACGGCCGCTTATCTATATGGATAAGGAGCTTCCCTTCGTTCCGGACGGCGATGCCCCGGGCGCGTCTGCATATCGCGAACAGATCCAGAAGCTGCTCGCCGACTACACCATCGAATCGCTTCCACACGAACGCGTGATCAACCAAATCGACGAGACCAGTAAGGAGTTCCACGTCCTCGTGCTCAAAACCACGATGACGATTCCTTATTCTTCCGTCTTCATCCGGCTCGACTGCAAATACTGGTCCGCCGACGCCGAAAAGCGTATGCGCGAACGCATGCACTGATCTCGCCCTTAGTGCAGTCCTAAGACGCCTGTTTAGCGGGTTCGTTCTCCCGCGCAGTTTTCTCTGTAGTCCCAACGGGTTCGGCCTCATCTGCGCGCGGCTGGACAGACGCCTCAACCGCCTTCTCCTCTTCAGGAGAGCCAAGCAGAATCTGCAGCCTGTACCCAGCCTTCTCCGCTTCGGCAAGGAACTTCGCAATCTGGTTCGCCACCGATTGCACGTCCGACTTGCTCGTCGAGGCCTGTCCCGCCAATTGCAGCAGGCACGGCATCTGCAGCCACCAGAGCAATTCTTCGAACGGTTCTTGGACAAGATAGCTGTACTCATCCGCCTCATGCACCCCGGTCAGCCAGCGAACGTCCGGATCGAACCAGAGCACTCGCGGAATGCCGCCAACCACCGCTGCGGGAACGGCGTCGCGTGTCGGCGCGGGCTTATGTCCCGGCACACTTTCGCGCGTTGATGTAAGCTCCGCCCGGCTTCCCAGCTTCTCTTCCGGCTCTGATGAAACCTGCTGCGTTGATATTGAAGCTGCCTGTGATTTGGACGCTTCGAACTGCGCCATCAGCACAACCTTGATGCGAGCAGCCGCACGCCATGCCGGCTCACCTTCAAAACCGAGAGCAGCGAACGCCTCCGCCAGCGGCTTCCGAAGTCTGAGTTGGTCGAATAGCTCCAGCGCAACCCGCTCCGCATTTTCCGCGCCGATCGATTCCGCAAGGGTCTCAATCGCGCACCACGCAATTACCGGAGCCCACATCGCAGTAGCAGTCATCTGCGGGCTCGGGCTGGGCAGTACCCGTCGTGCTGCTGCCGTCCATGGCTGCGGCGATAGCGCTTCCACAACCGGGATGCGCATTGCAGCTGCAAGACGCTCGCGGAATGCGGGCCCCAGCAGACCCGGCATGGTCATCTGTTTATGAACCCCGCTCCGCGTCCGGAAGGCAGTCTGCCCGACGCGCATGAACGCTTCGCAGCGTCCCCATGTCACGTTGAACAGCTCACTGCGGGCGCGGTTTGCCTTGCGATCGATTGCTACGCTTACAGTTCTCGTTGCGGCCGTTGTCCGTGGGTGCTCAGCCATATCGGTAAGTATCCGCACGGAGTCCTGGTCGAAAAGCGCCCGGAGCGCGTGGTGCACCGGCTGAAGTTCCAGATCGATCAGGGCGTCTTCGAGGCTGGGAACGCCACGTCCGTTGAGGTGATCGCAGAGGCGGTCCCATGGTTTTTCGGCGGAGGCCCACTTCTCGTGCCAGTCCATGAGGACGTGGCACTGATAGGCATGGAGGTGGAACGTGAGACCTCGATCGGCTACATCGCTGGCCCGGCGGAGGTATTCGAGGCCGGTGAGTGAGTCGCGGTAGGCGAGAATGGCACCGGAGTCGTGCGCAAAGCCGATGCCATCGTGAATGCGGCGCTGGCGGAGTTGCGAAGAACCTTTGTCGGCATAGGCAGCGGAGTTATGGATGGTTCCGTGCGTTTCCCCGTAGCGGTTGTTGTAGATGACGAGAGCACGCTCGTTTCCGGAGCGGTTGGAGTAGGCGAATACGTTCTCGTCGACGGAGCCTGAAGGTTCGAAGAAGTCATAGAGAAGGAAATTATTGCTTTCGGCGAAGACCCAGCGTCGTTTGAGGAGCGGAGCAATTTCGCTCTGATGGCGCTCTAAAAGCCATGGATCCGGTGTCTCGTCATAGCGGGGACGGTAGTACTCCATCCCGTACTTTTCAGTAAATCCTTCAACCTGGCCATGTCCGAACATTGGCAGCCCCGGAAGGGTTGACATCAGGGCCGCGACACCGAAGCATTTGTCGCCCTTGCCGAACTGGTCAATCGCTGTTCTTTCATCGGGGTTGCTCATGAAGTTCACGTAACGCTTCATAATGTCAGGATCGAACTCCAGCGTGTTCTTGATGACCGAACGATACTCCGCATTCTTCTCGTCCCGCATCATGTTCATGAATGCGCTGTTGTATACGCGATGCATCCCAAGGGTGCGGACGAAGTAGCCCTCCATTAGCCAGAAAGCTTCAGCCAGCAGCAGTGTTCCGGGAACCTCCTGTGCAACGCGGTCTACAACTTCGCGCCAGAATTCCAGCGGCATGTGCTTGTTAAACTCTGCCTGTGACATGCTGTATTCCGCCCGGGACGGAATAGCTCCGCTCGATCCCGGGCCTGGGAACCAGAGCCGGTGGAAATGCCGTTTCGCCAGCGTCATCGCGGCATCGAAGCGAATCACCGGAAACAGCCGCGCCACACAGAGGATCGTCTGAATCACTTGCTCGCGGACCGCCGGGTTCAGGTAATCGAGCTGTGCCGTGTCGTTCCACGGAAAACTTGTGCCGTCGTTACCGTGGTAGATGTAGCGAGTCTCTCCGGTCCACTTGTCGCGGCGGCGGAACGTAACAGCCGCATCCGTCTGCTCGAAGTAGTGATCTTCAATTTTGATTTCGACGCGATCGTCATGCGAAAGGTCCGGGCCGTTGTAGCTGTACGCCGGATAAGGCGATTCCCATCGCGAGATGAACCACTCAGGATGCTCAATCACCCACGGCGAATCGATGCCCATGTGGTTCGGCACCATGTCGCTCGCCAGCCGCAGACCCTTGTGATAGCAGCGATCGCGAAGATTGATATAGGCGGGCTCGCCGCCGAGGTCTTCAGCAATCTTGTAGTCGAACAAAGAGTATGCCGATGCAACGGCGTCCTGATTGCCGCAGAGCTGCTTGATCGTCTTTGAGGCGCGGCTGCGCTCCCATACCCCGATCAACCAAAGCGAGTTGATCCCGCGATCAGCCAGCGTCTGAAGTTCTTCATCGGGAATCTGGTCGAGCCGATAGATGTGCCTGCCATACTGCTTGCTCAACTGCGCGAGCCACACGTAGGTGCTCTTCGCAATCAAAACCGTATTCGGCATCCACGCCGTGTCGGGACTGAATTTCTCGTACTCGTTCGCCGGATCACCGAAAGTTGGCACCTGGGACTCACTTACAATGGAGGCCCATTGCTGAGTTCCCTGTTCTCGACGCCGCCGCGCAGCTTCTTCAGCCGCGGTACGGGCGCGAGCTGCATCAGGATTAAACATCATCCAGATAGCGAGTTCTTCCTCATGAAGAACTTCACCACCCATCATCAGCATTCGATCGAGGCTGTCTCCAAGCAAGGGACGCCAAAGCTTGCGGATCAATGCCAACTGCTCGCTCAGCGACGCGGGCGCTCCATTCAGTGGTGCGCCAAGCAAATCGAAGAGGCTGATCGCTTTCGTGCCCTCGACCGGAATGAGCGGTCGAGTGGCGAAATATTGCGGCAGTTCTTTCGTGACCTGCCGATATACCGTCTTCTCTGCGAGTGGTTTATCTTCAAACAGTTCTTCAAATTTCCTGAAGGCTTCGTTGCGATTTGCAGACCACAGCAACAGCAACTCTTCCATCGCTGCTGCGCGATGCGACATCGTCCCCGTCTTCCCATTCAGCCATCGCCGGGGAGTCTCGACGCCACGAATGACGCTCTGGCCCGGAAAGTTCTCCACAAATGTCAGGAGAAGCTTGTCGAGTTCATTACCGCCTACCCTGCCGGCGAACCAGTCCAATGCCGAGGTCATGACGTCGGGATCGAACTGCTCCCGATAGCGCGCCATGAGCACGTGGCTGGCTTCGTCGATGAGCCCCATCGCGTAAAGCTGACCAGCGTGAACGGCCTCATTTGGATTCTTGTCCGCTTCGCGCACCTGGTTCATTCGGTGAGCGAATTCGCGGCAAGCCGCAAGGCTGGCGAAGACCACATTGCCGTTGTAAGAGAAGAGCGATTCCGCGAACTGGTAGCGTTTGCGCGCCTTGCGCGAGATATGGAACTCCATCATGAAAAATCCAGTCTCCCCGTCTGATGCAAATCTTGCAATTCTTGCCCAGCCCGACGTACCAGATTTTGCGGAGTTTGCACACGCCGGGTGATTACGCGGCCAGAGAACACGTTAACACCTTGGGGTCCGGCAAGGGTCGACGGGCCGCCTGAGCCGGAGCTGAAAAGTTCGTCGGGGATTCGGGTACAATGGGAGAGGCTGGCCGGCGCGAATCGCCTGATTCGCAGCGAGTTCCCTCGACGGAGAGGTGGCAGAGCCCGGTTGAATGCACCTGACTCGAAATCAGGCATAGGGGTAACTCTATCGGGGGTTCGAATCCCTCCCTCTCCGCCATCCTTGCGAAGGTCAACTCTATTCAGGATTCTGCTGTTGCCCAAGCTGCGTTTACACCAGCCGATCTCCCCAATTGCTGCCTGTTCCCAGTGCAGGCGCTTACGACGTGCAGAGAGGCACACCCCCCCCCAGACCCTCACTTTATTTTCAATGGTTTACAGCGATCGACGGCGTCAAGTCACTGATTATAAAGAACTTGATATGTAAATACGTGAATCCAGGCCATTTAGGCGATCTCAAACACCAATAATTGGCGCTACCCTGGAAATGTAGCCCGAGTATTGGGTCGAGAATCAGCGTGGAGCCTCGTTTCCTTTTTCGGCTGCTCAGGGCATCCCAGTCACGATTTCAAGGAGATCATCATGGAGCTTCCTGCATTTCATTGTGCTACAGGCAGGAGAAATAGAATGCAAGGACATCGGTAGTCAAGAACAGCTTTCAGTATCGCAAGGGCCACACTTCAATCGCCTATTGTTTCTGAATCCTTGAGCGCCAGGGTCTTATGTGTTCCAAATCGATGATCGTGCGGATCCTCCTCCACTATCCGGATGATCGTTCTCTTGAAACTCTTCGGGCATCGAATCTCTGCTTGAGAATTCATGGATAATCGAGGGATGAATCGCGTTTTCATCACCGGCAGCACGGATGGGTTGGGGCTTGCAGCCGCGCGAAGGTTGATCGCCGAGAAACATGAAGTCGTGTTGCATGCACGGTCGCGGGAACGCGCAACGGCGATTTCTGATGTTGCGGAGAAATCCGCCGGGGTTGTCATCGGAGACCTGAGCAGCACTGAGGAGACGCGCGCAGTGGCGGAACAGGTGAACGCGATCGGCCGCATGGACGCGGTGATCCACAACGCGGGCGTCTACCGCATGCCGAACCGAAGCGCCACTCCCGAAGGTCATGCGAAAACACTCGCGGTGAATACGCTCGCGCCTTATATGCTTACCTCGCTGATGGAGCGCCCGTCGCGGTTGATCTACTTAAGCAGCGGGATGCACCGAAGTGGGAAAGCCATGCTGCGCGACATCGATTGGGTGGAGCGCCCCTGGGAGCAGACTCAGGCCTATTGCGATAGCAAGCTCTACGTGACCGCAGTGGCACTAGCTGTCGCACGGCTATGGCCCGATGTTCTGAGCAATGTCGTGGATCCCGGTTGGGTGCCGACCAAGATGGGCGGCGCCGGAGCATCCGACGACCTCGAAATGGGACACCTCACACAGACCTGGCTTGCAGTCAGCGATGATGCAGCGGCCAACGTCAGTGGAAAATACTGGTATCACCGCAAACAGCAGTCCCCTGCCGCGGCGGCGATGGACGCCGCTTTTCAGGATCAGCTCATAACCAAGCTGACGGATTTGACCGGCGTATCCGTGGTGTAGTGCTGGACGCGACATAGGCCGAATGCGATTCCAAACCTGGGAATAGAGATGATGATTCAATGCGGGATCAAAGGTAGAGGAAATATAGCGGCAAAGAGAAACGCCGCCCAGAATGAGCGGCGTTTCAGTTGGTGCCCCAGGAGCACCTTTTGGAGGATCGGTTCTTATTGATTCTGATCGTCGCGACGATGCAGAGTCGGGCGGTCGTCGCCGCTGCTTCCCTGCCCGGCCTGACCGTTCTTGTCATCGGTGGTGCTGGCGCGGCGGAGAGACGGCTTGTTCTTATCCTTGGTGTCGAGGAGACGACGCTTGTTTTCGATGCGGGCGAGACGAGCCTTTACATCGTCGAACTCTGAGGTTGTCACCGTGTATTCGTCACGCGCGGGAAGGATTCGTGCAATCTCTTCCTGTGAGTGCAGGATGCGATCCGGTGTCTGCGGATGGTCAGAAAACGCCTTGGCGACGAGACCTGGTTTCCGCTTCTCAAGCGCCTGCACCTTCTCGAAGAAGGCGATGAAAGCCTGCGGGTCGTAGCCGGAGCGGTACATGTACTGAATACCGAGGAAGTCGGCCTGAGCCTCGAAGTCGCGCGAGAACTTCAGGAATGTCAGCGGAACCGCGAACTGCGTCGCTTCGTAGATGCCGTAGCCGGTCCAGCTGTATCCAGTCATCATGATCAACGGGATAGTGCCGAGCTGCGCGTAGTTCATGCGGGTTTGTTCGCGAACGGCGTGGTGCGCGCAGACGTGGGCAGTCTCGTGAGCCATGACGCCGGCGAGTTCGGCTTCCTCATCGGCATTGAGGATGAGGCCCGAGTTGACGTAGAAGAAGCCGCCCGGAAGGGCCATCGCGTTGATCTCATCGGAGTCGATGACTTTGATCGTGAACGGGACCTTGCAGTCGGAGTTCTTGACGATGTTCTGACCGATGCGGTTTACATACTCGGTAATGACGGGATCGGTGATAAACCGGGTACTCTTCTCAATCTCGGTGGCGTACATCTTTCCCATCTTGATCTCGGTATCCGTCGAGTACCAGTTGCCGAGGCCCCTGCCGCCGATGTCGCGATTCCCGACGGCGCTCACGTCGTCAATGCTGCCAGGCTTGACGTTCTGTTTCTGGCTGCCGACCTCGACGATCTTCAAGGGATCGACTTTGTTGCTGGCGGCGACATCGCCTGCCACAGGCTCAGTACCTGCCGGGCAAGGATTGTCTTTGTCGTCCTTGTCCTTTTTGTCCTTCTTCTTATGCTTGTCCTTCTTGTCCTTGTCGGCAGACGGAACACAGTCAGGAGTGTCGGCTGAAGCGGTGTCCTTCTTATCCGTCGAGGCGGGATCGGACGCAATTGGCGGGGTATCGCCGGTGACCGGAACGGTTCCCGGAGGAGCAGGCTGGGCGGATGGAGGGGCGGTCTGCGGAATGGATTGCGCATTCGGGTCAGTCGGGTTCGACTGAGGATTGGGAACTTGCGTCCACGCGACGGTGGCTATGCCCAAAGCCAATCCTGCAAGAATCGCCGCTCTGGAACTGTTCAACGAAGATGTCATGACCTCACCTCTGGTCTGCTCTTAGCCTGCGATGCAACTGCCGACAATGGTGCCGCTTCGCTTCATCTATTAGACGCTAGTATGTCACCGCTGGGGAGCGGGAAGTTTGGCGTTTTCAGAGAGAAGAACTGATGGAACTCCATCGCCCAGCGGGGAGCATTTCGTTTCAGGTGAGGGCAGCGTGTTCCGCTTGGATACCGCTGCCGGGTGAATTAAAGTGGTGAGCAACGGTAGCAATTTGCGGAGGATACGTGCGTCGGGCGTCTCTGGGGGCCATTGCCGGTTTCTTGTTTATTGCCGTGCAAGGCTTTGCGCTGCAAGCGCATCCGCACATCAAGCCCCATGCGCATCCGGCCAGGGAGTCCGTGAAGCAGGTTGCCCCCGAAGGGCCGGTGGTGGACGCTACCGGAATCGGCTCACCCATCGTTCTGAACAAAGGCTGGAGGGTGGGGGTCACCTCGAATTCTGCTGCCGCCTCCCCGGGGTTCGACGATTCCGGCTGGGCCGTTCGTGACGCAAACGGCACCATCGCCGACGTCCAGGACTCAGAGGATCCGGATCCAGGCAACGGCGACGACAAGTACGCCTGGTTCCGGTTGCATGTCCGGCTGGCGCAGAACCACGGGCCGATTGCCCTGCTTATCGAATTGCCCGTCACGCAAAGCGCGGGGATGAATCTTTCCACAGCCGGGCCGGCTCCCGAGGTTTTCGTTAATGGCAAGCTGGTGCTCCCGGGAGGCCCGCATCCTGACGACCAGTCAGAGTATCAGCAGATTTCGCGGCTCTATAACCTGAACATCCCAGCAAACGAAACGTCCCTGGTGCTTGCAGTGAGGAGCTGGTATGTCCCATTCGGACTCAGGGGATACACGAATTTCTTTGATCGCCGAACGTTTCGACTAGGGAGCCCGGAGGACCTTCGGCAGACTTTGGAGATGTGGTCCGTGCGGACGCTGTTTGAACGCTTGCCGCGATTGATTGTTGCAGTTCTTCTCCTTTTCCTGTCGGCGTTCCTGCTGACGCTCTACTTCACGCAGAAAGGGCATCCTGAATATCTTTGGCTGGCATTGCATGAGCTGGTGCAGGTGCCGATTGGCATCATCGACCAGGCAGGAAGTTCGGCGCGGCTCGACAACATCTGGTTTGGCGCACTTTACACGCAGTTTCTGTTTCTCTCGGCGTACCTCTATTTCGAGTTTCTGATCTCGTTCCTTGCCCTCAAACGGCGGTGGTACATCAAGGGTCTGCGTTACACGGCCCCCATTCTCGCGTTTATCGCACCGATGATTCTGGTCGCCGGGCACAATGGCGCGATCAAGATTTTTCTTATTTTTGTAATGGTCTGCTCGATCATCTGGATTGTGTTCTGGGCCATCTTTGTTTTCCTGACTCTGATTGTGGCAACGATCAAACGGAACTACGAGGCAGGAATGCTGCTGATTCCGCTGATTCTCACCATGATCGGGCTCGCAGAGCCGCTACTGACTGGCGGATTCAATGAGTTCGGTGGCGGAACCTATCAGTCACCGCTGACCATCCAGGCTGGACCAATTCCAATTCATTTTGCGGCGATTGCGGACTTTGCGGGGTTGCTGGCCATCATCATCATCATCTTTGTGCGCTTCCTGAGAATTCATCACGAGCAGGAGAGGGCGCTCGGAGAGTTGGAAGCCGCGCGCAGCGTTCAAGAACTCATGATTCCGCGGGAGAAGGTGGAAACGCCGGGCTACGAAGTTGACTCTGTCTACAAGCCCGCCAATGAAGTTGGGGGCGACTTCTTCCATCTGGAGGCCACTCCCGATGGGGGCTTGCTGGTGATCCTGGGGGACGTGGCTGGACATGGCATGCAAGCAGCTATGAACGTCTCGATGCTGATGGGAGTCCTTCGCCACACCCAGGAGAAGGGACCGGCCCGGGTGCTCGAATCTCTGAACAGGGTATTGCAAGGAAGCGAGAGCTTCACGACGTGCCAGGCTGTCTGGTTCGGATCCGAGGGCGAAGTCGTGATTGCAAACGCTGGCCACTTGCCACCGTATTTGAATACACAGGAAGTCAGGTTGCCGGGCGGGTTGCCACTCGGCGTCGTGCCGGAGATCAAGTACGACGAAGTTCGGGTATACCTGCACCCGGGTGACCGCCTGTTGATGATGTCAGATGGAGTGGTTGAGGCGCGGCAAGGTTCCGGCGAGTTGTTCGGCTTCGATCGCGTACACAATCTGAGCAATCAATCTGCGTTTTACATTGCAGATGCGGCAAAGGCGTTTGGACAGGAAGACGATATTACGGTGCTGACGATCCGACGGCTGGCGAAAGCGATGGCAGCTTAGAGCCGCTGCGATTTCAGGTGTTCGCGCTTTGTAGGGATCTACACACAACGGGCGGTAAGCTGTCGGCATCGTAGAGGTTAATGAGCCGAACGTTGCTTCCAGGAAAGCCCTACCCTCTAGGTTCCACGGCATACAGAAAAGGCACAAACTTCGCACTGTTTTCAGAGTATGCCGCGCGTGTGGATGTGTGCTTTTACGATGCGGATGGGAATGAGACTGACTGCATCACGCTGCTGGAGCGCACCGCGTACGTGTGGCATGGATTTGTGAACGGCATCAAGCCTGGACAACTTTATAACTTCCGAGTGCACGGACCGTGGGATCCCGCAAACGGGATGCGCTTCAATCCCGCGAAATCGCTTATTGATCCGTATGCGAAGGCTATCTCGGGTGACGTGGACTGGAAGGCCCCGATCTTTTCGTATGATGTCGCGTCGGGGGATCCGCTGAAGAAAGACGAGCAGGACAGCGCGCGGGGCGTGCCGAAATCAGTGGTGATTCACGATCCGTTTGACTGGTCGGACGATTGCCCGCCGGAGATTCCGTTGCCCGATTCGGTGATCTACGAGACGCATGTGAAGGGCTTCAGCTACCGCAATCCTGACGTGCCGGAAAGTCTGCGTGGGACGTATGCAGGGTTGGCACACCCGTCGAGCATCGAGTACTTCAAGAATCTGGGAATCACGGCAGTGGAACTGATGCCTGTGCATCACTTCATCGATGAGGGAAACCTCGTTGAAAAGGGATTGCGCGACTATTGGGGGTACAACACGCTGGGATACTTTGCGCCGATGGCGCGGTATTGCTCGTCGGGAGATCAGGGCGGGCAAGTGCGCGAATTCAAGGAGATGGTGAAGGCGCTGCATGCTGCAGGGATCGAGGTGATTCTCGACGTAGTGTACAACCACACGTGCGAAGGGAACCATATGGGTCCAACGCTGAGTTGGAAAGGCGTCGACAATGCGACCTACTACCGGCTCGTGCAGGACGATCCGCGGTTCTACATGGACTATACCGGTACGGGCAATTCGCTGAATGTGCGGAATCCGCAGGTGCTGAAGATGATTATGGATTCTCTTCGGTACTGGGTGACACACATGCACGTGGACGGATTCCGATTTGACCTTGCTGCAACACTGGCGCGCGAACTGCACGACGTGAGCAAGCTGTCATCGTTCTTCGACACGATCCATCAGGATCCAACACTTGCGGAGAAGAAGCTGATCGCGGAGCCTTGGGATGTGGGCGAGGGCGGATACCAGGTGGGCCAGTTCCCTGTCTTGTGGGCGGAGTGGAACGGTAAATATCGCGACACTGTACGCAGATTCTGGAAGGGCGATGGGGGCATGCTTTCGGACTTTGCATATAGACTGACCGGCTCCAGCGATCTGTATCAATTCGATGGGCGCAAGCCATATGCGAGTATCAACTTCATCACGGCGCACGATGGCTTCACGCTTTGCGATCTGGTGAGCTACAACGGCAAGCACAACGAGGCTAACGGCGAAGACAATCGTGATGGGTCGGATAATAACGATTCGTGGAATATGGGCGCGGAAGGCCCGACGGATGATCCGAAGATCAATGAGGCACGTGAACGGCAGATGCGGAATTTTCTGGCGACGCTGATGCTGTCGCAGGGCGTTCCAATGCTGACGATGGGGGATGAGATTGCCCGTTCGCAAATGGGCAACAACAACACCTACTGCCAGGACAGCGAACTGAGTTGGATGGACTGGAACCTGGACGAGCGCCGGAGACGGTTACGGGAATTTACCTGCAAAATCATCAGACTGCGGCTCGAGCATCCGAATCTGCATCGGCGGAAGTTCTTTCAGGACCGCGAGATTCGCAGGCGGAGGGATGGGAGCCTGTTTTTGGTGGAGAAGGATGCGGATTGGTTTGATCCGAATGGTAATGAGGTTTCTGATAAGGCGTGGAATGCGGGTTGGACGCGCGCTGTTGCCCTGCTACTGAATGGCTGCACGTTACAGGCATCCGATGAGGATGGAAATTGGATCGTCGATGATAGCTTTCTAATGCTGGTGAATGCGGCAGATCAGGGCGTGGAGTTCAAGTTGCCGAGTTCTCCGCGCGGCAAACCATGGCGACAGATCATGAATACAGAAAATATCGACAATCCTTTTACCGTGAAAGACGTCGGCGCGAAAGTAATCGTGGGCGGCCGGGCGCTTAAGCTGCTGAGCGATGGCGAAGTTGGCGAGGATCAGACCCCGCCGCGCTGATCGCTGGGTTCACCCGAGTGTCCGCAATGTGCTGATTGAGCGATGGAGAGCTCAGGTGTAGCCGAGGCGATTGGGCCTGGGTTCATGAATGATGCGATGGATGAGGTATCCGACGACTGCGACATTGATCAGAAGAACGAGAATCCGCAGAAGGTCCGGCCGGTGGATGGTCTCGTAGACCTCAAACGGAATCAGTGATCCGGTGATGCTGACCGTGACCCACTCGCCCCAACGCTTTGCCATCCAGAGCCCGATGCCCTCTATCAGGAAGAGGCCTGCATAGACGAAACTGATCGCACCGAGTTCCCAGATCCTGTCCTGAGGAATCTCGCAGACCCTCTGGATCGCGTGGTTGAGGAGAGTGCTGCCCGGATCGAAGCCAAATCTCAAGACCACATGCTCAAGCACCGTCCCGACATCCGCGTGAATTAGCTTGAGTGCAGCGATGCCGGTTGCAATGAGAGCAGCAACTTTCAAGAGTTTGAAAAATGCGATCAACCGAAGTAATCCGGTATCCGAGTAGTTCATCCCATCAGTACGGCGGAGACTCAGCCAGTCTATTGAGATGCACTGGATTCGACCGGAGACAGACTCCGCTTATGGATTCGCCTAGGGCGATCGATAGCACGACCCGCGCTGCACATTAAAACTGCAATCTGTGCGTCCCTCCGTAACGGCCAGGATGCATGGTGAAGGTTGACGTGAGCTACGCGTTGAATATGCCGTGCTGCTGGAAAAGAGCAATATCTCAGTTTCACGGGAAGTTCCAGGAAGACAATCCCTGAATGAGCATCTTTCGGCCGGCAATACGATGGGTTCCCATCCAGGCGGACAGAGTCTGCGCAGCCCGCATCTACAATGGGGTGAATGGCAGCGGTGAGGTCATGCGCCTCTTACGATTCATTTCCCTGGTAGTGTGCATTTCGCTGCTTGCCGCGCTTACACTCGCGCAGGCACCTCAAACGATCGTGACGGTCAAGGTCGTGGACGAGGTTGGCACTCCGGTCCCGAACGCACAGGTACAGATTGCGGTGTCACCAGCTTCGAGCTTTAGCGTGCAGTCCGACTATGCAGGTCGCGCGACCTTCATTCCCGGGATCGACACTTCTTATCAACTCCGCGTCTCCAAAGCGGGTTTCTACCAAAGCACCACCGACAAACTTGGACCGGATGCACACGAGGTGCAGGTTGTTCTGCGTCACGAGCAGATAGTCTCCGAGAAGGTAAGCGTTACTGCGTCCGTGCCTGGTATCAATCCCGAACAAGTCTCTGACAGGTTGACGATGAACGTGCCGGAAATTACAAGCGTGCCGTACCCGACGTCACGCGACATTCGCAACTTGTTGCCCTTCTACCCTGGCGTAGTGCAGGACGTGAGTGGGCAGGTGCATGTGGCCGGATCGGAGACCTGGTCGACGCTGGACCTTCTGGACGGCTTCGACATTCGCTCGCCGGTGAGCGGCAACCTGGCTTTGAGAGTGAGCGCGGATGCCGTGAGGTCCATCGATCAGGAATCGACGCGATATCCCGTCGAATTTGGGCGAGCCAGCGGCGGCGTGATCGCGTTGTACACGGGGATGGGCGACAATAAGTTCCGTTTCAATACGACAAACTTTATTCCATCGTTCCAGCAGAAGAACGGCATCCGCTTCGATAAGTTTGTTCCGAGGTTCACGTTCTCAGGGCCGGTGGTTCGGGATCGTGCCTGGTTCTTCGATGGGCTTGAGCTGGAGTATGACAACATCTACATTGCGGAGCTGCCCAAAAACGCGGATACGAATCATCTAATGCGCGGCAGCAACCTGCTGAAATTGCAGGCGAATATCACGCCCGCAAACATACTGACGTTGGGCCTCCTGACGAACGCCTACCACTCGCCTTACGATGGGCTCTCGCCCCTTGTGCCGCAGCAAAGCACGACGAAGCGAAACACCACAGCGTGGATGCCCTATGTGCGCGACCAGTTGGGCTTTCGGAATGGTGCTCTTCTCGAAGCAGGGATCGGCGTCGTTCATATTCGCGATGGCTTTGAGCCCTATCCGGATGGGTCATTCAGGATCACGCCAGAGCAGTCGCTTGGAAGCTACTTCGAGACGCTGACGGGGCGTTCGCAGCGGGTGGAGGGCAATGCGGCGCTGTATATTCCGCAAAAGCATTGGCATGGACAGCACGATCTGAAGCTGGGAATGGACCTCGATCGCGTCAGTTACGATCAGCGGCAATCGCTCGCGCCGGTGGACTATCTGCGCGAGGATGGAACCCTTCTGCGCCGGAGCACATGGCCTGCCGGCATTTCTCGGGCCGCGACGCATAATGTAGAGGCTGGAGGATACCTGCAGGATCGCTGGACATTGCCCAACGGGTTGCTCATTGATCCGGGCCTCAGACTGGACTGGGACCAGATTGTGCGCAGACCTCTCTTTTCACCCCGGATTGCGGGGACCTACTCCCCTTCCCGGTTGAAAGGGATCACAAAGCTGAGCGCCGGCGTGGGGCTGTACTTCGACCACACGCAACTTGAATACATCACGCGCGCATTTACCGGCCCTCGCGTTGATCAGTACTTCGCCACGGATGGAATCACACCAGAGGGCGCGTCGCAAACGACCACGTTCAATGCGGACTACGGTCTTCTTCGCGAACCGCGAGCCTTGAACTTGAGTGTCGGGCTGGAACAGAAAATGCCGGCCGCCATTTTTGTGCGGGCTCAGTTTATCGATAAGCGCGTGAAGGACCAATTTGCATATGTGAATGAGACCCATCCCGGCGAACTCGCAGGCGCATTTCGCCTGAGCTCATCGCGGGAAGATCACGACAGTCTATTCGAAGTGGACGCGCGGCGAACCTTCAGCCTGGGTTATACGCTTTTTGGAGCGTACACTCACTCCCGGGCGCACACCAGTGCCGCCATAGACTACAACCCGGCAATTTCAGATTCTGGGCCACAGCAAGGCGGGCCGCTGCCATGGGATACGCCAGACCGGGTGCTCTCCTGGGGTTGGTTGCCGTTTGCCGTGCCGTACCTCCGCAGAAGCTGGGATTTTGTCTACACGGCTGATTGGCATACGGGGTTTCCATACACCTCGATCAACGCTAGTGGGCAGGTCGTCGGGATAGCGGGGGGACGTCGATTTCCGGATTACAAGTCATTCAGTCCCGGGCTTGAATGGCGATTCCACTTTCGCGGGTCATATTTCGGATTGCGCGGAGTGCTCGAAGACATGACCGGCAGCCGCAATCCCGCGGTTGTGAATCGCGTGGTTGATTCTCCTCGGTACGGCACGTTCAGCGAGACCGACGGGCGATCGTTCACGGCGCGAATCCGGCTGATCAGTTCGGGCAAGTGATCTGGGCCGCATACGCCCCGTCACTCCCCTCTTGACAATCTAGATGTGGATTCTATTCTCTAGTCTATCTAGAGGAGCTGGTGAGTTCCTGGCTCAATTCGCCTTTTTGAGGGGATCATGCATGCGCTGGCTGTCGAATCTGTTTGCCGGTTTCAAATCGTTGTTCACAAAGAGCGAGGTTGAACGGGAATTCGACGAGGAATTGTCGGGCTACGTCGAAGCGTCGTACGCTGACAAGCTGAAGACCGGCATGGCGCCTGCTGAGGCCCGTCGAGCTGCTCTTGAAGACCTTGGCGGTTCGCATAACGCGGTGAAGCACCAGGTATGGACCTCGCGATGGGAATCGTCACTCGAGAGCGTTCTCCAGGATCTTCGTATGGGGATCCGCTCGTTGCTCAAGAGCCGGGGATTCACGGCAATTGCCCTGCTGTCGCTTGCTCTTGGCATCGGTGGCAACACGGCGATCTTCACGCTCATGGACCAGGTGCTCCTTCGTAATCTGCCGGTACGCGATCCGCAACAGCTGGTTGCATTCGGCGACTCAGTCTTTGGGGGCATCGCCGGCGGTATCGATCTGGGCGCTTTCGGCGGGTATTTTCCATGGGACTTCGCGAAGCAGTTGGAGGCGAATCCGGGTCCCTTCCAGGGGATTGCCTCGTACGGCAGCTTCTCAGACCGGGTGAGCGTTCGGCTTTCAAACAGTAGCGGGGCCGCATCGGCGGCGATACTTGCCCCTGCAACACTGGTTTCCGGCAACTACTTCAATGTCCTCGGGGCACAGCCTCTCGCGGGACGCACCATCCTTCCGGCGGATGATGCGGTTCCGGGAACTGGAGCAGTGGCGATACTGAGCTATCGCTTCTGGCGCCAGTCTTTATCGTCGGACCCGGCGATTATCGGCAAAACCATCAATATCAATGGGACTCCGTTTGAAGTTGTTGGCATCATGCCGGAAGCATTCCATGGTTTCAAGCAAGAACTGGAACCGACTGATCTGTGGACACCGTTGAGCATGCAGGAAGCTGTTCTGCAGCACCCCTCCATGCTTCTGCCCCACTCGGGCCTGTACTTCTTGCACATCTTTGGCCGGCTCAGCCCGGAAGCAGCCGCACGTAGAACGGCATTTGCAGTCGCTCAGAATTGGGTGAATCAGCAAGTCCGGGCCGCCACTCTTGCGAATGAAGGCAGCAAGGTCGCTCCCGAACGTCGGGCGGAGATCAATCGCCTCACCGTTCCGCTCGTGCGTGCGGGGAATGGCGTGTCCCTCGTCCGTTCGAAATATGGCGATTCTCTGCAGATTCTCATGGCCGTGGTGGCACTGGTTCTTCTGATCGCTTGCGCCAACCTCGCCAATTTTCTTCTTGCCCGCGCCACGGCTCGACGGCAGGAGATCGCGACCCGGCTTGCGCTGGGCTCGACGCGCGGGCGGATCGTGAGGCGAGGAATCATCGAAACCCTGCTACTTTCGCTCGCTGGCGGAGCGCTCGGCCTCGGACTGTCGTTCGTTGCGACACGTTCACTGATAGCAGTTGTCAGCCGGCAAAATGGAGAGAGCACGATCACCGCAACGCCCAATCTTCAAGTCGTGATCTTCACAATCGGAGTGTCACTGCTCACGGCACTTCTGTTTGGACTTGCGCCCGCATTGATTGCGTCGCGTGTTGGAAGACGCGGGGCATTAAACACGAGTTCGCGAACCGCAAACGCGGCTGGAGGCAAGAGTTCTCGCTTCTGGCCCAGGGCACTGGTTACGATCCAGGTGACGATGTCGCTGGTTCTTCTCGTTGGAGCAGGACTGTTCTTGCGCACTCTGCGCAATCTTCAAAACCAGGACTACGGGTTTGAGCGCACACACCTGCTGATGGCAGACTTCGGCGAGCAGCTTGCCGGATACAAGCCGCAGCAGGTACCGGCGCTACATCAGCAACTCATCGAGCGTCTCTCCGCACTTCCTGGAGTTCGTTCGGTTGCACTTTCAGCCACACCCCCGGTCAGCAATGGTGCATGGAGTTCGAACATCACTCTGGAGGGTTACACGCCGGCGCCGAAAGAGGACATGGTGTCGCTTCTCAATCGCGTTTCAGGGCGGTACTTCGAAACCGCGGGGATTTCGATTGTTGCGGGCCGACCGATTTCTCCCACGGATTCCACGAGCAGCCTGAAAGTGGCGGTCATCAATGAAACCGTTGCGAAGAAGTTCTTCCCGCATGGAGACGCAATCGGGCGCAAAGTGACTATCGGCATCGACTCCGTTGCAGGCCCCTGGGTGATTGTCGGCATCGCCCGCGATACGAAATCGCAGAATCCGCGTGAAACCGATCCAATTCGAATGACATATATTCCGCTCGCTCAGATTGAGCCGTACATGCCGGTTGAGAAAAACGCGGCAGGTGCTCCAACGGCTGCGAACCGCGAAGAAAACCAGGACCGCTACGCAAACATGATCCTGCTGCGGACCACGGGCGACCCGGCGAAGCTGACTGCTGATCTGAGGTCCGCGGTTGCATCAATCGATCCCAATTTGCCGCTCTTGAAGATCACGACCATCCGCGAGCAAGTCTCAAGCCTGATTGCGAATGACGAATTGATTTCGACACTCACCAGCATCTTCTCGATGCTCGCGCTGGTTCTGGCCGCAATCGGACTGTACGGGGTGATGAGCTACAACGTGGTGCAGCGGACTCCAGAAATTGGCGTACGGCTTGCGCTAGGAGCACAGGCACAGAGCGTGCGGTGGATGATCCTGCGCGAGTCACTGGTGTTATTGGGAATTGGGGTCACCATCGGCTTGCCGTTGACGATTACAGCTGCTCGAGGAATCCAGAGTCAGTTGTTCGGATTGAGTGCAACCGATCCTCTCACGTTTTCGGTCGCGATCGGGGTCGTCCTGGGAATGACATTGATCGCGACCTGGATTCCGGCACTAAGAGCTTCCCGGGTGGACCCACTCATTGCGCTTCGCTACGAATAGAGTATGGAATCGTCAGTCTATGAAGCTGCCAACCAGCCGAGACTACCGTGCCGAGAGCAGGGCCTGCGCCAGCGCGCGCCACTCATCGTCGAGCTCTGGCCGCTGGAAATTGCGGCCCGCTCTTGCATACCAATAGTCGGCGTTTGAGAGCGCGCCTTCCTTGCGATGCAGGTAGGCGTGAACCGCCATGCCGTCCTTCGACTCGAGTTCGTCGACGAGACCATGCGCCTGCTTCCAGTCCCCTTTCGCGTCCCACCAGAGTGCAGCCTCAGGATCTGATAGACCTACCGGTGGAGAATCGAGCTTTACCGATTCCACGAACTCATTGATGTCCATGCCCTTACCACCTTTCTCAACCGGCCTTTGGCGGCCGTATGCTTCGCGTCTTGCGGTGACCCAAATCACATCCGCAGCGCTCAACCAGAGATAAGAATAGACACAAATCCAGTACTACTGAAGCGGGTTCCGAAGGGGTCGATGGAGTAGGTGAGAAGGTCCCATCGGGGAGGTCAGGGTCATAATGTTCGGTGGATCAGAGCCAAAGAGGCGAGTGGTTTGCGATCCGGACCAAAATGGTCGTATACTGAACTCAGACCAATCTGGTCGTAGTTTTAGAGTGTTGCCCTTCCGGCAGCCTCAAGGAGTTCGGCAGGTGAGTGTGCTGACGGATCTGCGCATCGGGGAGACAGCAACACTGGTCGCTCTGGATTTGCCCGAATCGGTGCAGAACTATCTGATGCACATGGGCTTTGTGCCCGATGCTCAAGTGACAGCTCTCCGCAAAGCGCCAGCCGGTGATCCAACGGTGTACGCCATCGACGGCATGGAGATTGCGCTTCGACGCGAAACAGCTGACTCTATTCGCGTTCGCAGTAACCAGGGAGCATCGCAACGTGAAATCGACGCCGAGCTGAAGAAAATTGCGGAGAAATCGGGCGTTGAGGTCCAGGCTGAAATCCACGAATTTGCCGGGGCGACCAGATGAGTGCCTGCTGCGAGACGCCGGCGTTTGAGGCTCCTCAAATACCGGGATCCGGAGGGCTCAGAACCGTTGTCCTGATTGGACCGCCCAACTCCGGCAAATCCACACTGTTCAATCGTCTCACTGGGTTGCGGCAGAAGGTCGCGAACTATCCCGGCGTCACCGTGGAACAGCGGATGGGATTGATGGCCGGTGTGGGCCGTGACGATCTCACTCTGATCGATCTGCCCGGCGTTTACTCGCTTACTCCCTACTCTGAAGATGCGCGTGTTTCGGTGGATGTGCTGAAGGGTAAAATGCCCGGCACTCCCAAACCGGACGCAGTGCTGCTGGTTCTCGATTCCCTGCACCTTACACGGCAGCTGATGCTGGCAGCGCCTGTGCTTGCTCTGGGACTGCCCACGCTGGTTCTGCTGAATATGAGCGACCTGATGGAGTCGCGCGGCGGGCAGGTCGATCCATTGAAGCTGGCCAAGGAACTCAGCGCTCCTGTCGCGCAGATCAGCGCGGTTCGCGGTACTGGAATGGATGCGATTCCTTTGTTCCTGAACCAGTGCGCACTGCCACCAGCCGCAAAGAAGGCGGATCAGCTGTTGACATTGCCGGTTCTCGGCAATGCCGCCAGTACGCATCGGTGGGCTGCGCAGGTGAGCGGGCGAACCGGATACCGCGCGCCGCTTTCGGCCGAGAACAGCCGCAAGCTCGACAACATTCTCTTGCATCGCATCTGGGGACCGCTGCTGTTTCTGGTCGTGGTGATCGGCGTATTCGAAGTGGTCTTCTCGCTCGGGCAGCCGATGAGTGATGGATTCGGAGACGTTCTTGGAAACCTGGCCAAGCTCGCCCGACCGCTGTTGCCGGCAGGCTGGCTGCAATCACTGCTGATTGATGGAGTGTGGAAGGGCATTTCATCGGTCTTGGTGTTCCTGCCGCAGATCCTTTTGCTGTTTTTGTTTATTGGCGTCCTCGAAGACTCAGGATATCTGGCGCGCGCAGCGCTTATTGCGGATCGCGTGATGCGAACTACGGGACTGAACGGAAAAGCATTCATCCCGCTGCTCTCTGCTTATGCGTGTGCTGTTCCGGCCATCATGGCAACGCGCACGATCGAAAACAAGCGCGACCGGTTTGCGACGATTCTTGTAACACCGTTCATGACCTGCTCGGCCAGGCTGCCGGTTTACATACTGCTGATCGCTGCTTTCATTCCGAACAAGACATTTCTGCATGGATTTCTCGGTCTGCAGACGATCGTCATGCTCGGGCTGTATCTCGCAGGCTTTGTGGCTGCGATGACAACGGCCTGGCTGCTGAAGAGCTCAATTCTTAAGTCGAACGAAGCTCCATTCATCCTGGAGCTGCCACAATATCGGATGCCCACACTGCGCTCGCTGGCGATGCGCCTTGTCGATCGCGCCAAGGTGTTCCTGCGTCAGGCGGGCACCGTCATTCTGGCTGTGACGATGGGTCTCTGGCTGCTGGCACACATTCCCCCGGTGCCCGGGCCTGGTGGGCATTACAGCGCTCCGGAACTCGCGGACAGTATGGTCGGCAAGATGGGGCATGTGATCGAGCCGGTGATTGCCCCCCTCGGATTCAACTGGAAAGTCGGCATCGGACTGATCTCGAGCGTACTGGCGCGCGAGGTGATGGTCTCTACCATGGGAACGTTGTATGGCGCTGATCCAGAGACACAGACTATGCATCTGCAAAATGCGTTGCACACTGACATGACGCTTGGCGGGGCGGTAGCTTTGATGATCTTCTTTGCCTTCGCCATGCAATGTACTTCGACAATGGCCGTAGTCCGGCGTGAGACGAACAGCTGGAAGTGGCCTGCCATTCAGTTCGCCTACATGCTCACTCTGGCGTGGCTCGGTGCATTTGCAGTCAATCACGTAGTAACGGCGCTGTTCGGCTAGCTCCCCCGCTAAATCCTCCTCATTGCGGCTAACCTGTGACACTCTGGGTGCGTCCGAGTATCGTGGATTTATGCGGTACTGTCTTCTGAATAACGGTTCGGCCACGTCCTTTGTGGCCGGACTTCTTCTTACCATGGCTTGTTATTCGGCATTGAGCCAGGACCCCGTCCTGAAGACGCGGCCGAAGGAAGATCGTGACGCGCGGTTCAATGCGACGCATCGCATCACGATGAATGTGCAGGTGACCGACACAGGCGGAAACCCAGTTTCAGATCTTCGCGGTGACGATTTCACGCTCTATGACAATTACCAAGTGCGCAGAATCGCAGCTTTCCACGCGATCGATGGTGAAGCCCAGAACGATGCGACTGAAATCCTGATCGTACTGGATGCTGTAAACACTCCGGCAGCGGCCCTCGATGAAGAGAAGAGCGCGATATTCAAGTATCTTGCGGAGAGCCGAAAGCCACTGGCGTTCCCAACTGCGTTTGCCTTGTGGTTCAACGGACATCTCTCCGCGACACCTGCCACGAAGGATCGCAATGCAATCGGACGCGCATTTGTGAAACTGACGAAGAATGTGCACTCGAATGCATGCGGCGTCGGCTTAAACACGTCAGAACACAAGGCGACCATCAATAAGAAAGCTGGACAAGTGGATGCGGCAACCTGTCGGGCGGTTCACTTCAAAGATTCAATTGCCGCGCTCGACGGCATCGCGCAACAGCAACTGAGCACCGGGGCCCGCACGCTATTGATCTGGATGGGATCGGGCTGGCCAGTGCTGTCGAGCGCAGATCTTCAGAGGCTCACTCCGAAACAACAGCACGATTATGTCCGCGAATTTACGACGGTGCTGCACGATCTGCGCGCTGCGCAAATGACTGTCTATACGCTTACAGCGGAGGATCAAAGGTCGAATCAAGAGAACGCTACAGCAGTGGGGAAAATGACGATCTCGGCGGCGGGACCCCCACCCCAATTGCCTCGGCTCGCGGTGGATGAGCTGGCCACACGAACCGGAGGCAAGGCGATCAGCGGGAGCAGCCAACTGACCACCGACCTCCATGCGTGTATCCGTGATGCACAGTGGTATTACGCGCTATCGTTCAACGCGCCGCTGGCCCGGAACGACGCTGGCGAGATGCACTCACTTGCAGTGAAGGTAAACCGGCCAGGTGTCGAGGTGCGAAGCATGGATCTTTACTACACGGAGCCGCAGTGATCGTTGACAAACCTTATTTGCCGCAGGTTTTTCCCGCGAGTGGCTCAGAGCCCGTTCTGGTCCCAAACGGAGTCAGCAGGATCTGCTTCTCAGGCGTGACTTCGACGCGGAAGCTGGCACCGGGATAGAGCCCGGTTTGCTCCTGTATCTCCGGAGCAAGCGCGATGCAGCCGCAGTCCTGGACTCGACCTGTCGTTTCCATCAGTCGATTTTGTCGGGGTGAAGAGCGATGTTTTTTTCGCCGGAGGCCTTGCGCTCGTTGTAGGCCTTCACCCAATCTTCCCAGTGCTTGCCTGCGGCGCGATCCTTGCCGGTGAATTCAAGGCGGGCGATCTCAGCGTAACCAAGCTTCTGCTTGCCATTCACGTTCGGCTCGAAGTACTGGACGTAGCTCTCAGCGAGCGTGGCTCCTGTGTGGCGATTGAAGATGAATGCGTCAAGCTTCTTGCCGGCTTTGGTCGTGATGGTCACATCGCCGCGATAGTCGAAGGCTTTCTCCAGCGCGCTGCGAAGATCATCTTCACTCGCGAGCTCAGGCACCCAGCCTTCGAGTTGTTGGTGTTCCGTGCCGGGCGCGAGTTCCAGAGCCTCAATCTGCTCAATGGTGTACTTCGAGACTTCAGCGGTCATAGAAAAACAGCTCCTGGCTGCTAGCTTCTTAACTTGGACCAATGAGACAAAGCCGGTTCGCCTACTTTGCGGCCATTTCCCGATCAGTCGTTTCGATCTGCACCAGGGTTGTTGCCCCGTGCGGAGCGGGTTCGCTCAGCAGCTTGAGCGCGTGCTCATCTTCATAAGTGCTGAACCAGCCCTTCGCCATCGAGACCAAACCTTTCACAGACAGGAATCCGTCCATGACTGCCGTCGGCTCGTATCCGCAGCTCACCATACAGTTGGCGCACTTCGGATTTCCGCTGGCTGCGCCGTACTCTTCCCACTGCGTGGTTTCCATCAACTCCTTGAAGGTCTCCGCATAGCCGTCCTGGAGGAGATAGCAAGGCTTTTGCCACCCAAAGATGTTGTAAGCGGGATTTCCCCAGGGTGTGCACTCGTAGCTGCGATCACCCATCAGGAACTCAAGGAACAGCGGCGACATATTGAACTTCCACGACTTCTTCCGGTTGGAAAGAATGGCGCGGAAAAGGCGTCGTACGCGCGCGCGTCCGAGGAAGCGATGTTGATCCGGAGCCTTGTCGTAGCTGTAACCCGGCGAGAGCACGATGCCCTCGACACCGAGCGCCATCACTTCATCGAAGTAGCGGCGCACGCTGTTGGGATCTGTGCCGTCAAAGAAGGTGGAGTTAGGCGTAACGCGGAAGCCGCGCTTCACGGCTTCCTTAATGCCTTCTACCGCGAGGTCCCATCCGCCTTCACGGCACACAGAGTAATCATGGTGTTCGCGCTCGCCATCGAGGTGCACTGAGAAGGTGAGGTACTTGGAGGGAGTGAACTCATGGATGCGGCGCTTCAATTCGAGCGCATTGGTGCAGAGGTAGATGTACTTCTTCCTTGCAATGAGCCCATTGACGATTTCAACGATCTGCGGATGCAGCAGAGGCTCGCCACCGGGGATCGACACCATGGGAGCGCCGCACTCTTCCACGGCCGCGAAGCACTCTTCCGGCGTCAACATCCGCTTCAGCACGTGCGGCGGATACTGTACCTTGCCGCAGCCGGCACACGCCAGGTTACAGCGGAAAAGCGGCTCGAGCATGAGCACGAGCGGGTATCGGTCGTTGCCTTTCAGACGCTGCTTCCATACGTATGAGAAGACCGTCCACACCTGGGAAATGGGAATTGCCATCTTTGCTCGTTATCCTCGCGGGCCGTGGCCTCGAAAAAAGTTTAGCTTTCTGATCATCAGCTGTCGGCTGAGATCTACTGCCGAAGTTCAAACTATGAAGCGCGCTCCATGGCTCTCTGATACGCAGTGAGAGCCATCAATGGAAAGTACTGCCGGTACAACGTGTAGGCCAGGTAGAACACTTTGGGAAAGCCGGTACCGGTGATAATTCCTTCACGTTTCGCGCCTTCGCCCATCGACTCGTCCCAACTGCCATCCTGCTGTTGGCGTGCGAGCAGCCACCGTACACCCTTTGCGACCGAATCTGATCGATCGTCTCCAGCTGCGAGCAGGCCAAGCAATGCCCATGCGGTCTGCGATGGCGTGCTGACGCCGACGCCACGTGTGTCCGGGTTGTCGTATGTACCGCACGACTCACCCCATCCACCATCTGAATTCTGCACCATGCGGATCCACTCAGCGGCCTGCTGAATCTGCGGTTCGTTGCGATCGAAGCCGATAGCTTCAAGCCCCCGAAGCACAAGGAACGTGCCGTAGATGTAGTTGACACCCCAGCGTCCGAACCAGCTTCCGTCCGGCTCCTGTTCGCTGAGGATGAACTGGATTGCCTTCTCAACCCGCTTGTCTGACCGCGTGTAGCCATGAGCCGCCAGCATCTCGAGCATGCGGCCGGTGATGTCGACCGTAGGCGGATCGAGCATCGCATTGTGGTCGGCAAAGGGGATGTACTGAAAGATCATCTTCGTGTTGTCTTTATCGAAGCTGCCCCAGCCGCCGTTACGGCACTGCATGGCGAATTCCCACTCGATCGCGCGCTGTACAACCTGGTGCTGATAGCGCTCGCGCGGATTGTCGACTTTGCTGAGTCCGAGCAGAACCTGCGCGGTATCGTCTGTGTCCGGATAAAACTCGTTATTGAATTCGAAGTACCAGCCGCCTGGGTCGGTTTTGGGAACCTTCACCGACCAGTCCCCTTTATGGCGAACTTCCTTGGAGAGCAGCCAGTCAGCGGCCTTCAGCATGCGCGGATCTGTCCGTGATACCCCAGCTTCGCCCAACGCGTAGATCGCCTGTCCCGTATCCCATACGGGTGACATGCAGGGCTGCATGCGAAAGGTCGGCTCGGGAAATTCTGGAGTGGGCTCCTGCTCGATGCCCAGCTTCTCAAACTCATCGCGCGCGCGAATGACCTGCGGATCGTCTTCGGAATAGCCAAGGCAGCGAAGCGCGATGATCGCGTTCATCATCGCCGGATAGATGGCGCCGAGACCGTCAGACATTTCCAATCGCTCGAGCATCCATTTCTCTGCCTTCTTAAGCGCGAGCATTCTGACCGGCCTCAGGTGCACCGCTTCGGCCCAATGCATCAGGCGATCAATCGCGATGAAGAAATTCCGCCACGAGATCTTGTTCTTGCGATCCCACTGAAGTCTCAGATTCGCATTCAAGCGGCCGCCGACGTAGAGTTCATCGATTGCGTGCTCGCACGGGATCTTCTTGAATGGCTTTTTCGCGTAGATGATGGCCAGCGGAACAAGAATCGACCGCGACCACGCGGAGATCTCGTAGATGTTGAAGTAGAACCAGTTTGGAAAGAGAACGATCTCCGGCGGAATCGCAGGCACTGCGTCGTAGTCGTATTGGCCCAACGCGCAGAGGTACATCTTCGTGAATGTATTGCAGGCAACAACGCCGCCGTTAGCCAGGATCCACTCACGAGCTTTCACTAACCGCGGATCCGTAGCGGGAATATCCATCAGCTTCGCTGAGAAGTAACATTTCACTGTGAGCGAGATGTTTCCGGGACCACCGGGGTAGAGGCTCCAGCTGCCATCGTCTTTCTGGTAGCGCATCATCTCGGTGAAGGCGCGCTTCAGCCGGCCGGGATCACCCGATTCGAGCAGCGTATGGAGAAAGATGTAGTCGGCCTCAAGCATCGAATCGGCTTCGAGTTCACCGCACCAGTAGCCTTCAGGATGCTGCCTGCTCAACAGGTAGTCGCACGAACGCCGGATGGCCGATTTGACCTCTGAAAGGGCGGCATCAAGCCGGCCAAACTTCGGCACATTCGACTCGGTTTGAACCTGCTGAATACTCATCGCGATATGCAGCCCTCAATGATTCAAAATAGCCCGGAATCCGGCGGTTCTCAGCAGAATTCCTTTTCAGCTGGAAGCCCTGGAAATAGCAATCCCAACTGACGGCGCTTTATGCTGGTGCGATTCTCGCGTTCGCAGAGCGTTGGTTTCCGCGATCAGCGAACCGGCACCGACTCGGCGCCGCCCGATGTGCCGATAGCCTGGACAATTTCCGGAGGCAGGCCAAACCGCACATTCTCGGGCATTACCTCAACTTCTTCGACGCTCGAAAATCCGTTTTGACGCAAATAATTGACTACGTCCTCGACCAGCACCTCGGGGGCCGATGCACCAGCCGTAACGGCAACATTGGAGACGCCCTTCAGCCATTCGGGGTCGATCGCCTGAGAGTTATCAATCAGGTACCCAATGGTTCCCAGATTGCGGGAGACTTCGACCAGGCGATTTGAGTTCGAGCTGTTTGTCGATCCAACAACAAGAACAAGGTCTGCATTGTGGGCGACGTTGCGAACTGCAACCTGGCGATTCTCGGTGGCGTAGCAGATGTCCTGCGAATGAGGACCAACGATGTTCGGGAACTTCTCTTTCAGCGCGTGGATGATGTCGCGTGCTTCATCCAACGACAGCGTGGTCTGCGTGAGATAGGCAACGCGATTAGGGTCAGGAACCTCGAGCGTGGCGACCTCTGCAGCGCTCGAGACCACCTGCGTAACATCGGGTGCCTCGCCGAGGGTGCCTTCGATCTCATCATGGTCTCGATGACCGATCAGCACGAGCGAGTAACCCTGCTTGGCAAATTTCACTGCCTCGATGTGGACCTTTGTGACGAGCGGGCAAGTGGCGTCGATCACCTTGAGTCCGCGGCCCTTGCTGCGCTCCCGCACTGCCGGTGAAACGCCATGGGCAGAGTAGATGACGCGCTGGCCATCCGGCACATCGTCGATTTCGTGAACGAAAATAGCGCCTTTCTCTGCTAACTCGTTCACAACATACCGGTTGTGAACTATTTCGCGTCGAACGTAGATGGGCGCGCCAAAGGTGTCGAGAGCGATTTTGACGATATCAATCGCGCGGACAACACCGGCGCAAAAGCCGCGCGGTTTCAGCAGAAGCACCCGCTTCTCACTGGAAGAAGTATTGTCTGCTGCACGGTTGGGGATGGAATCAAGCGCAGATGTAGTCACCCTAGCATTATAGCAATTTGAAGGATTTGCGGCGGTTTAGAGGCTGATCTGGGTCTTCCATTCCTGGGCGAGATCTTCATCCGCCGATCCACCGAATGAGCATCAACCTGCACGGGCTACCCGGTCTTCTTTACAGACAGGAGTAACGAGAGCCGCCATTACCACAATAGGAGCACCAAATTACCAAATGGGCTTGGCAAGTTTTTGTGACAAGTCTACTTTCGAAATCACTTGGCCGGAAAGAAACAGGGGGGACGAACACAATGGGAGAAGTAAGCATCACGAAAGCTGGAAACGAGAATTCCATGGGTGTGAAAGAGCGCTTTATTTATCCGAATCTCAAACTCAGGGTGTACACGACCGGGATGCGGCAAAACCGGCTTGCCAAACTCGTGGGGATTGATGAGGCCTATCTCAGCCGCATCATTAATGGGGTGCGCGTTCCCGGTAAGCAGATGCAGCAACAAATTGCCGAGGCGCTCGGGTGTGATGCGGACTGGCTCTTTCAGCAGGCGGCGCTGGAGACTCCTGCAGAGATGAACGGCAACGGGCGAAATTAGGCTGAGTTGGGGGACTGATTCACAAAGTGGAACACTGGTAGACGATCATTGCGGGTCTTCTAACTTGTTTGTATTTCAATTCGCTGACGCCTACCACAGCCCGCGCCCCGATTTCTGCGATTCATTCAATTACTTTCGACACCGATAGTCGGTGCTAAAGACCCTTTTCCGAGCTTGGCAATATCTTGCCTATTTGATTAACATGGCTTCAGCTTAACGAATTGATAGTTATTTACTCTCTGCTTCGCACGTAAAGCACTTTGTATGTAGTCCTGCACGAAATCAGCCTTAAAACAACTTCCAACTAAATCGCGCTCGTTGCTCTCCATCGGCAACTGCTGGCTCATAAAGTGTGCCTGGCACCCCAGGCCCACGGCAAAGCAATGGACACTTGCTTCGCGCCCGAGGTTAAGACTCGGTGCGTGCATGGGAGATGTGTGCGCGTTCAGAAGGGATTTAGAAGTGATTAGGTTTAAAAATGCTTACTCAACCCGCAGACTTCAGTTCGTTTCCCCGGCAGTGATTTCGATACTCTTTCTGCTGTCTAGCGCGGCATTCGGACAGACTCCATCGCTTGATCGAATCTCGTGCGTAACCAAAACCTACAGTTCGGGCGGTACCGATACCTGCCGTGCATTCCTGACCGCGACCAACAGCACGCATTTGTACATTGCCCTCTCCAGCAACAATCCTGCCGTAACGGTGCCTAGCGGAGTAACGGTGAGCTACTACGCCGGAAGTAAGGGATTCTACGCCAACGTCGCTCCGGTTAAGACGGCCCAGACAGCGATCATCACAGCCCGATTGAACGGGGTGTCAAAATCGTTCAAGATCGCTCTTGGCCCCGGCGGCACGAGTTCGGCGGCTATGAGCGTGAATGCAACATCGATTGGTTTTGGAAGCACGATTCTCAATACGCCCATTGAGCAATCAGTGACCGTGTCCTCCACTGGGACAGCGGCACTGATGTTGAACTCGGCCTCGGTGAGCGGCACAGGATTCTCGCTCTCCGGCGCGGCCTTGCCGGCGACGCTGAATCCGGGGCAATCGTTGACGCTGCAAGTGCAATTCGATCCCACCAAGACCGGCAGCTACAGCGGCCAACTGACAGTCAGCAGCAACGCTGCGACAAAGGCAATTCCCCTTACGGGCGTAGGAGCTTCTCACCAGGTGGAGTTGAGCTGGAATGCGCCGAGCGCATCCAAAGATCCAGTCATCGGCTACAACGTGTATCGTTCTCCTTCATCGACATCATCATACTTGCGCCTGAATGGGAGCGCTGAATCCACCACCTCCTACACGGACGGCACCGTGCAAAGCGGCACGAGCTACAAGTACATCGTGAAGAGCGTGGATGCGGCAGGCGTCGAAAGCCCCGCCTCGAACGCGACAACCGTCGCCGTACCGTGAAATCAAACGAGGGCATTGAGTGCCTAAGGCAGCATTCAGTGCCCTCGCTGCGCAATAACACGGAAGTAACATTTTCGATTACCTCTCGTGATAACTGTCACGGCCCTTTGTTCACTCTCACGAGAATCTAAACACACAACCCAAGCCATATCGGCAGCTGTATCCCGCGTCGAGTCCGCGCTCGGACGCTCACGGGAAACGTGTGCGTAAAAAGAGGATGATTAATGGATAGCGTTATAGTCTTTTGCTGGAATCGTAAATCTCTTTATTTCTCGCTTCTCAATATCGGTAAGATCGCCGCAATTCTCTTCGTATTTGCGATGTCGTGGGCAGCGTCGGCTGCGACTTTAAGCGCTGTTTCGTGCGCTGGAAAAGCATACACAGCGAGCAGCCTCGATGACTGCACGGTCTCCCTGAAGTCGAGGACTAGCGCCCGCGTGTACGTCGCGCTCAAATCAAACAATCCGTTCGTTGGCGTACCCTATGGCGTCACGATCAGCGGGGGTTCGTCAACTGCCCCGTTCACGGCGATGATTGGTGCCGTGACAACGCCTCAGGCCGCGACCATCACGGCCACCGCCGGGGGAATCTCCAGGACATTCAATATCAGCCTGTCACCGGGTCAGACTTCGGCATTGAAGCTCAGCACCAATTTGATTGACTTCGGCAACGTAAGCATCGGCGCGGTTGCATCGCGTGCGCTCACCGTTACTGCCACCGGAACCGCTCCCATTTACGTCACCTCGGGTTCGATCACCGGGACCGGGTTCTCTGTTACCGGAGCAACGACACCTGCCACCTTGAATCCCGGACAGACCGTGGTGCTCTCGGTTCAGTTCACCCCCACAAGCGCAGGTGCAGTCACGGGACAGATCACGATCGTATCGAGCAATGCTCCGGCAGTTTCGATATCCCTCACCGGCAGCGGCGTCACATCGGCTCCGAAACTCAGTGCATTGTCCTGTAGCCAGAACAGCTTCACCGGAGCGGGAACAGCCTCCTGTTCAGTCTCTCTCGCTTCAGCAGCGCAATCAGGCGGTCAAGCCGTGGCACTTTCCAGCAGCACAGGCGCGCTTACAGTGCCTTCCGGCATTATGATTCCCGCCGGGGCTTCGGCAGGCGCGTTCACAGCCACTGCAGCGTCTGTTAGTACAGCGCAAACCGCGACAATCACCGCCAGCGCCAACTCTTCAGCCCAGAGTTTCGGAATCCAATTGAACGCATCCGCTCCGACGCTGACGCTCAGCGCCAACTCCCTTCTGTTCGGCAACGTTTCAATCGGGACTGCCGTTTCGAAATCCGTGACGGTGACTTCCACCGGGACGGCTCCTTTGACCATTACGTCTGAAGCGATCTCCGGTTCTGGATTCTCGGTTACTGGACTCAACCTTCCTACAACCCTCAATCCTGGCCAGGCTGCGGTTGTTTCGGTTCAATTCAATCCCACCAGTACGGCGTCGGCCACCGGGCAGCTCACGATCCAAAGCAACGCTCCGGCTGTCTCTGTGAGCCTCAGCGGCACCGGCACGTCTGGAACTCCGATGGTCAGCTCTATCACCTGCAACACTACATCGATTACAGGAGCCCTCAGCGATACCTGCAGGGTGTCACTTACGGGCTCTGCGCCCACAGCTGGCGTTACCGTAGCACTCACGAGCAGCAGCAGTTCGGTGGTTATCCCCGGATCGATTACGGTTCCCCCAACCGCGATCAGCGCCACCTTCACTGCGAACGTCATGTCGGTCAGCTCTGCGCAGACGGCGAATTTAACGGCGACAACGGGCAACTCGTCGAAGACGATTGCTCTTCAGCTGAGTCCAGCTACATCCACGCTAACCGCGAATGCAACGGCCGTTCCCTTCGGCTCTGTCGTCATCAATACGCCGACAGCGCAGACCATCACACTTACGTCTACGGGCACTGCGCCGGTGACGATCAACTCGATTGCCGTCAGCGGAAGCGGCTTCTCAGTATCCGCGTCTAGCCTGCCCGCCACATTGAGCCCCGGCCAATCGATTTCAGTGACTCCGACCTTCGATCCCCAAACAGCGGGTTCTGCCACCGGTCAGCTAACCGTCGTCTCCAACTCGACGACCAACCCAACGATCTCCATAGCACTGAGCGGAACGGGGACTCCGCACCGGGTGGACTTGAGTTGGAGCGCACCCGGCGCATCGAGTGATCCGGCTGTGAGCTACAACGTCTACCGGTCTGTGCACGGAAGCAATGCATTCGGACGCGTGAACGCGGGAGCGAACACCTTGACCGCGTACAGCGACTCTTCCGTACAAAGCCGCACGAGCTACGACTACTACGTGAAGAGTGTTGATTCCGCGGGTACAGAGAGCACTCCCTCAAACCTGGAGACGGTGACGATTCCCTGAGTCTGAGTCATGCCGGTGTGAGCCGAACCTGCTTCACACCGGCATCCCCAAAAGGTAACTGATCGTAGAAGTTACCAGTAATCTTTGGACCATCGACAACCCTGAGAAACAGCACTCAATCGCCTAACACGTTTGTGGAATAACCTCGACTCAACCACAAACGGTGCAATATGTTGCGTCGTTAGTACAAAGGTAATTGGTCCATACCACATTCGTGACTATCGTCACCTGTACCCAAGGCTCAACAAGGTCGATTCTGCTGATAGCTCAACCGATGCAGCTAAGCCAAGTTCCCCGCGGCAAGTTCAGCGGGGTTTTCTGCATCGGCTGACGAAACACCAGATTGACTTTGGATCAGGTGACATCGCATGAATAGAATTCGCAGTATTTCATTCTTAGAAACTAAAGAGATATTCGCAGTTTCTTCGAACACCCGTCGCCTTAATCGTTCGCATGGACGCGCCCTGTGCAGTGCTCTGGTGCTTATTTGCATTTTCGCCAGCTTCGGTTTGTCTGGCTGCGGATCAGACTCAAAGGCCTTTTCGTCGCCATCGTCGAACTCGTCCTCCGTTGTCATAACCCCGTCGACGGTTGACTTCGGGGATGTGAAAGTGGGCACATCAGCTTCGACGAATGTTTCCGTTACGAACTCCGGAGATTCATCCCTGCAGATTTCCGCGATCACCAGCTCTAACGGCGCATTCACCGTCAGGTCGAATTCGCTACCTGCAACACTGTCAGCGGGTCAGAGCCTGACGGTGAAGATACAGTACGACCCCACGACTGCAACCGATTCAACGGGAAGCCTCAGCCTGACGTCGATCAGCACTTCAACCACTGCCGCCAAATCATCCAGCACCATCAAGCTTCACGGAAAAGGATCAAACTCCGGTACAGCCTCACTGGCGTCTTTGAGCTGCTCCAGTTCCTCCATGACCGGTGCTGGAACCGAGAACTGTACCGTGAAGCTGACGGCCGCCGCGCCCACCTCAGGTCTGGCTATCACTTTGGCCAGCAGCAGCAGCGCCATCATTGTTCCGGCTTCCGTTACAGTGCCATCCGGAGCGACAAGCGCTCCGTTTGTTGCCCCCGTTTCCGCCGTAAGCGCGGCACAGACGGTGACCCTGACCGCAACACAGGGATCAGTTTCGAAGATTACGTCAATCAAGCTCAGCGGGTCAGGATCTACCGTTGCACCTTCCTTGAGCTCGTTTACCTGCGCATCCAGCACCTTCACGGGATCCGGATCCACAACCTGCACCGTGACACTGAGTTCTGCGGCTCTCTCCACCGGTCAAAGCGTCACGCTTGCGAGCAACGTGAGTGCCGTAACCGTCCCAGCCGGCGTCACCGTTGCAGCAGGCACATCTTCAGCATCCTTCAATGCGAAAGTCTCGGCGGTAGGCACAGCACAAACTGCCAATCTCACCGCGGCGGCAAACGCATCCACGAAGACCTTCGCGATCAAGCTGAATGCATCAAGCGCAGCTCTGAGCCTGAGCACAGGTTCATTGGCATTTGGGAACGTAGCAGTCAATACGGCTGTCACGAAATCCGTCACGCTGACATCGAGCGGAACCGCCGCGGTCACCATCAGCTCTGATTCAATCTCTGGAGCGGGGTTTTCGGTGTCGGGCGGTAGCTTTCCGGTCACACTGAACCCAGGACAATCCGCAGTGTTGTCGGTTCAGTTCTATCCGACCACAGGAAGTTCCGTGACGGGCCAGCTCAGTATCGCGAGCAACGCATCCACAGCAACGGTCAGCCTCAGCGGAACAGGAACCACGGTTGCACCGGGCGTAAGCAGTCTCTCGTGCAGCAACATGTCGGTGACCGGTTCTCTGTCCGATTCCTGCACGGTCACGCTCTCCGGTTCTGCGCCTTCAGGCGGCCTGGTTGTGACGCTTGGAAGCAGCAGCAGTTCCGTATCGGTTCCAACTTCAATAACCGTGTCCGCAACTCTCAATTCCGCTAAGTTCACGGCTAGCGTTGCAGCTGTTACGACTGCACAGTCCGCGACCCTGATGGCCACAGCCGGCAGCTCATCGAAGTCGGCAACGCTTCAGTTGAATGCCGCTACCCCGGCACTCACGCTCAATGCGAGTACCGTCTCATTCGGCGCAGTGGTTGTAAATAGCTCGACTACGCAGACCGTCACACTCACCTCAACCGGAACAGCTGCAGTGACAATTAACTCCGTCTCCATTACGGGGACCGGATTCTCATTATCTTCCGTAAGCCTGCCGGCGAAGCTCAACCCGGGCCAGGCGCTCAGTCTGACCCTTACGTTCAGTCCCGCGGCTGTTGGCAGTTCAACGGGTCAGCTGGCAATCTCGAGTACCTCGTCAACGAACCCGAACGTCACAATTGGACTCAGCGGAACTGCCAATCCGCACGAGGTAGAACTTGCCTGGAGTCCGCCGAGCTCCTCTGGTGTGACAATTGCCGGATATAAGGTTTATCGGGCAATCAGCGGCTCCGGCGGATTCGCAGCTTTGAGTTCGGCAAGCACTCAGACGTCTTACACCGACACCGGGATACAAAGTGGCAAGGCCTACGACTACTATGTCACCAGCGTAGATTCAGCAGGCGCTGAAAGCGTTCCCTCTAACACCACCACGGTTACGGTCCCTTAACGGACCACTCAAAACGAAACGCCGCTCTTCATTGGGCGGCGTTTCTAATTGCGCGAAATCAGTTGCAGAATTCGATCCGCCGCTTCAGCGACATCGCCTCGCGTTCCTGAGTAGCACCGGGCGCTCTCAGCCAGGCGTGAAAAGAAATGGATCATTTCAGGCGATTGGCCCATTTCATGTGGAGTATTGCGAAGCAGGTGCATCACGGCTTCCCCCTGTGAGATTTCTTCCACGTCCCACGCCCCTCGGGGATCGTAGTCGACCGCCAGTATCCACCCGACAATTGCCGGTTCGTCTGCGAAGTTGGCGTTCAAGTCTTCCGGTAGCACGAGTGTCTGCCTGGGACTGCCGTTCCGTAGAAGCATAGGGCGCGGATAAGAATGAACACGTCCATCTTCGTCGACCAGCGCGTACTCGTCAGAGAAAAGTTCCGCACCTCGCCGGAGAAGCTCGGCCACAAGAGAAGATTTCCCAGCATGAGTCGAAGCCGGAATCAGCAGTGCCCTTCCCTTCAGCTTGGCTGCGCCTGCATGAACGGCACGAAGGCCGATTAGATGCTCCACGACCGCGTCATCCAGAGCCTTAACCGCCGCGAGTGCTGCGTCGCGGATGTTCGTTGCCAAAGAGATCTTCTGCGCATTGATTTGAATCGCAAAACCACCGCTCTCTTCGAGCGCCTCGATCTCGATCTGCGCGGCACCCGCCGGAACTTCGCAACGCTCCAACGGTGGCAGCAGAAAGCGGTTCAACATTCCGCGCATTTCGGCGCTCTCGCATTCAACTCGAATGCTCAAGTCGAATGCCTGAATGCCGAAGGCATACTTGTCGCGTGAGCTCATAGATCAAGCTTAAATGTGCCTGCACATGAAAATGGCGGCCCAAGACGGCCGCCATTTTCGTCAACGCTTGACTAAATCCGTTCTAAACCCAGGACTAGAACAGATTCGACCGATCTGGAGAAAGACATCAAAAAGCGATCGAGCTACTCGCACCGTTGTATGGCGTCGAGCGCTGCTGTGGTCAGCTAGAAAGGACGATGGTGATTCTTTGGAACATTAGCCTTGGGCCGATCGAAATGCGTATCCCGCTGTTCGAACGAACTCGCGTTCTGTGCGTGAGCTTTTTGCTCTCCAACTGTAAGGGAAACTACCAGCGGAAGCGCGACTGCGCCGAGACCGGCAAGAATCTGGCGACGAGTGGCTTTGAAGGCTGATCCCGAGATGGTGACAAGCTTCTTGTCCTCCAATTCCAGGACGGAGGCTTCTGCGAGTTCGTCTGTGACCGTGGGGTCAAACGAACGCCGCATTGCGTCTGCTACTTCGGGGACGGTTTTGGCCGAAGCGCATGCGTCCCACGCTGCTGCAGCAGTCGCGTTCAGCGCAAGCACGGTGTTGTTTTCTGAGTTTCGGATAATTCGAGAACCATCAGGCATTGAGTTCATGGCAAGATTGCCGCAATTCACGCGCTCTACGATCATGGGGACGTCTCCTCTTTCGAGCGGCATCTGTGTGGAGTCTGCTGCCACTACGCGAGCAGAATATCTGAGCTGTCGAGAGGAGCAACAAGCTTTCTTGCTGATAGCACAGGTCCCAAGTAATAGAAGATGAAAGATGGTAACCTGCCTTCCATGGTACTTTTCGGGGATCGGAAAACCACTTTGGATTCTGAGGGATGAAGTGCAAGACGACATCGCACTGGAGATCTGCGAAAGAATATAAATGTTCGACCACTCTCCGCGTAGCCCGATAGGAAAGGTGCTAATGCGACCACTCGAGCAGAACGCCGCTGACCTATTGCGCGCGATATGTACGTCCCGCCGCGGCACCTCTGCGAGTGCATTCGCACCGGTCGCAAACAGGATTACAGCTTGGGATCAGGTATTGGAGCAAGCACGTCGACACGGCGTGCTGCCGCTGCTCTATCTGAAATTAGCTGAAGTTGCAGAGTGCGTTCCGGCCAGCGCTCTGGCACAAGCCAGGAACGATTTCGAACGCAATGCATTTCATTGCATGACCAATACGGAGGAGTTGCTGCACGTCCTTGCTGCTTTCAGAGAAGCCGATATCCCGGCGATGCCTTTCAAAGGAGTCGTTCTCGCAGCTGCGGCATACGGAGATATGACAGCACGGGCGGCTGGTGATCTCGATCTGCTGATTCACTACGCCGATTTGCAACATGCAACCGCAATTCTGAAGAGCCGTGGATACGAACTAAGAACGAAGACGCTTGCAGACGGCTCCCCCGAAGCCGAGAACTACTTTGAGTTTCACTTTGAGCGCCCTGCGGACGGAATGATCCTGGAGCTTCGATGGAAGCTCGAACTCACGCAGCCTCGCTATGGATATGACCTCGGGCTGGATTGGATGTGGGCTTCAAGGCGAAGCGTCATGCTGGCGGGGGCGGAGGTACCTGATCTCGATCCGGTGCGATCATTGCTCGTGCTGTGCATGCACGGAAGCAAACACGCATGGTCGCGCTGGATGTGGATTTGCGACGTGGCAAAACTGATCGAAAGCGAGCCTGTGCTGGATTGGACGTTTGCGCAAGGAGAAGCGAAGCGCGTGGGGCTGGAACGCTGTCTAGCTCTCGGTGTGCTCCTGGCATGCCGCGGAGCTGGCGCTGACGTGCCGAAGGATGTGCTTCGTGACCTGGAAGCAGATCGCGCGATGAGCCGCCTTGCCGATTCGCTATTGCGCAACTTGCTCGAACGCTCGGGAGCGCCGCCGAAGGGAGTGGTTCCTTATCACCTTCAAATCCTCGGATCTCGCGACAGAGCCCGTGCGTTTTTCTCGCCTTCGATCCTGCGACCAAATGAGAGGGATCGAGCAGCGGTGAAATTGCCGCGCTTTCTCGATGCCGTTTATTACGTGATCCGGCCCTTTCGGATCCTGCTCAACCGTTCGAGTCGCTAATCGAGTGCTTCAGATCTCCCGATTTTTACTTTGTAGATAATACCGAGGTGCGAAACATTTACACACCTCCGCCCTACGCGCTTTTCCGCTGCGCTGTGGAAAACTAGGCAGAGATAGACCGAACTACAACGATTTATTATGTGTGCACCTAAAGTAACCTTTGCGGCAACTTTGGTCATTTCATTGCATGCACTTAGGTAGCATCTTTAGTCAATAGATCTGTAGTTAGGCGCCGCACGCAGCTGGCATTTCTTTTCTTCGCTGCGACGCCTGTTGTACGAGTAAGAAGGGGCTGTTTCCGTTTCGATCGCCTGCTGGAATTGTCCCGCGATCTGCAAGAACACCACTTCACCAACTGCATAGATGATCTTCTCTTGTGTCGCGCAATCGTGTGATTGCAGGGGATCAGGAGAGCTGTGTTCCGGCAGCGCAAGGAGGATGCCGGTAGAACTTTGAACGTCTGAAGTTCGCTCACTTCAGGTAATCCATTTACGCAGTTTCCGGCAGCCACTGTTCGCTGAACTGTTTCGAGCCATACTTTGATATCTCAGCAGAAAGTGTTTTATGCCAGCCGGGAGCCAACGAGAAAGGTGCGCAAGCGCCTGCTGAGGAGAAGTCGATGTACGAGTCTCAGGTTCGGCTGGAACTAATCAGCCGTAAACTTGTTGCCGGGCAGCAATTAAAGCAGCATCATTCGATCTTAAATTTTTATCGCAGAGCGATCGATTCTGCAGCTTACTTCCTGAAATCTAATCTTACCGAATCCGTGAAATCCGGCACTGCCGCACTGTGCCTGCTCGCAGCTTGTGTGGCCATCATCTCAGGATGCGGTGGCGTAAGCTACAAAGGGGCTTCAGGAACACAGAGCAACGGGATCGCTCTTAGCCAGATCTCCTGCGGCACACAGTCTTTGTCCGGAGCCCAATCGAAGTCGTGCACAGTCTCGCTGAGTGCGACGGCTCTTAGTTCCACAACGGTGCAACTGACCAGCAGCAGCGCGGCCCTGAAGGTTCCCTCTCAAGTCACCATCGCGGTCGGGCAGAATGCCGTGACCTTCGATGCTGTCAGTTCAACCGTGAACAAAACCGTAACAGCCACAATCACAGGGAGTCTGCACGGAGTCTCGAAGACCTTTGCGCTGACCGTCTATCCTTTAGCAGCGACACTGAGTAATGTCTCGTGCGCTTCACAAAGCTTGACCGGATCCTCAGCCACCGCGTGCACGCTGAGTTTGAGCAGCCCAGCCACGACAGCGATGGTCGTCACACTCAGCGCTTCCAGCACGGCGATCCAGATACCGTCAGCTGTCACCGTGAACCCGGGAGCAAGCAGCGCTCAGTTCAACCTCACCGCTTTGGCGGTTTCATCTACGCAGAATGTCACTTTGACCGCAGCATCGGGCGGCGTGTCTGAGAGTTACATGCTTCAGGTTCTCGGAGCAGGAACGCAGAGTTCGCAGTTGCATAAAGTGCAACTGAGTTGGAATGCCCCTGGCAATGCGGCGACTGCGATCGTCGGCTATAACGTGTATCGGGCTATCGCCAATACCTCTGGGTACGCTCTGCTCACCACATCCCTTGATACGCAGACCAGCTACACAGATGCAGGGGTCGTGAGCGGATCGACGTACAACTACATGGTGACCAGCGTGGACGTGAGCGGGATGGAGAGCAGCCCATCGAACTCGACCCAGGTTACGATTCCATAACGCATTCACAAAAGACAAAGAAGAGACGCGCTCGGACAGAGAGCGTGACACCCGCCTTTCAGTCGAGCGATTCTCTCATCTGATCTACAACGGAATCAGCGATCGAAAGTGCGGCGGTTGCCGCGGGACTCGGCGCGTTCAGCACGTGCAGCGCATTCGGCTGGCGCACAAAATAGAAATCCTGAAGCAGTTCTCCCGAGGGCGAGAGAGCTTGGGCCCGAACTCCAGCCCCACCCTGCGTCAGGTCGCTGATCTGCAGTTCCGGCACCAGGCGCTGCAACGAATGGCAGAAGAGCGCCTTGCTGAATGAGCGTCGAAATTCGTGCCAGCACATGGATGGATACCGCAAAAGAAATCGCCAGAATCCGGGATACGTGAACGTCTCGAACATGTCGCGGACACGAAAGTCGCTGTGGCGATATCCCTCTCGAGCGAATGCAAGAACCGCGTTCGGACCGGCCTCAATGCCCCCGTGGATCAAGCGCGTGAAGTGCACGCCCAGAAAAGGAAACTTGGGATCGGGAACGGGATAGATCAGATTGCGCACGAGGTGCTGGCTGTCAGGTTTAAGTTTGTAGTACTCGCCTCGGAACGGAACGATGCGCGTCGCGTCATGATTACCTGCTTTCGTGCTGATACGATCGCACTGCAAGCCGCCGCAATTGACAATGAAATCCGATTCAAAATCGCCACCTGTCGTCGAGATTCTCCAGCCGGCAGAGTTTTGCAGTTTGCGAACTTCCGCCGAATAGTGAACCTCTCCGCCATGCCGAGAAATCTCGCTAGCCATGGCCTGGGTGGCGGCTACAAAATCGACAATGCCTTCCTGCGGAACCCGGATCGCGGCGAGGCCGGCAGCGTGAGGCTCGTGCTCGCGAATTTCCTCCGGCCCGAGCAGTTTGAGCCCCTCAAGCCCATTGGCCGTACCGCGCTCCAGCAGCGCATGGAGTCGCGGGATTTCTTCAGCATCCGTGGCCACAACCAGCTTCCCGCAGATCTCGTGCGGAATGTTGTGCCGCTCGCAGAACTCGACCATTCTGCGAATTCCCTGCACCGCCAGCCTGGCTTTCTGTGAGCCTGGCTTGTAATACAGCCCGCAATGCAGCACACCGCTGTTGTTGCCGGTCTGATGACGGGCGGGACCACTTTCCTTTTCGAGAACGACGACTTTCACGCGTGGATAACGGCAAACGATCTGGTGTGCGGTCGCAAGACCAACAATTCCCGCACCGATTACAGCGACTTTCATGGCGTTCCCTGTGGATGCGCAAGATTGCGTGCGCGACGCATTTGGACTGCAGCGAAAGACTCCTTTATTTCGCCGGCAAGCCACCACACCTTCGCTTTACAGTCGTACCTTCGCGAGGGAGAAATGGAAACAAGCCAGCGAACACCCCAGACCAGAGTCCTCCTGAAGAGCACGAGCGGCACTCCCGAAATACTCAGACGTTTTTCATGCTGGAATATTCCTTCGCGCACATCACCGCGCCCCTTCGCAAACCACCATTTCAGGAAATATTCCTGTTTAACACGATGGCTCGGAACCATGTGATGAACAATTGCCGAAGGTTCATACCAGAGGCGTTCGCCTGCGCGAAGTACGCGCATGCCGAACTCGGTATCTTCGCTTCGAATCTCCGATCCGGGCCGCGGACCAAGATCCCGTCGAAAATCACCGCACTGCGCAAACACGCGCCGCCGAAAAGCCATGTTTGTGCCAAAAGGAGGTTCGTGCAGATCCCCGGCATCCGGCCCAAGATCAAACATCGCGATGGGCGCAAGCGCATACGGGGATAGAACCTTGAGCCAAACAGGAGGCTGAAAACCGGATTCCGGCAGAATCCGCCCGCCAGATCCCGCGTACTCTTTATTGTCGAAAATCTTTGTAAGTTGTCTGAGCCAATCCGGGTCCACCTGCACGTCATCGTCCATGAACGCTACTATTTCGGCGTCAGTTTCCCGGAGTGCCCGGTTGAGTGCGTGAGACTTCCCCGGCGTCGGTTCGAAGATATATCGGAACCTGTTCGGAAATCTCTCCTGAAACCCGTGCACTACGTTTGGCGTCTCGTCAGAGGAGTTGTTGTCAACAACGACCACCTCCCAGGCGCTGTCTTCCGCCATCCGCGACGCAGCTACGCTTTCTAAAGCCACAGCGAGACTTCGGGCGCGGTTGTAGGTGCACAGGATGACGGCGATATTCATCGGAATTTCTCGAACGGCCTAGGCATTGCGCGTAAGATTTTCGCTCGAAGCAGCTTTGAGATCCGGAGATGAGGTTTGCAGACGGGATTCAGGACGTGCCCACTCTGAAACCTGACCCGCCAGCATCCAGAGCCAGCCTTTTCGATAGAAGCGAGTTTTGACATCGCTCGTAAATAGCCAGCGCAGCGCTGAAACTGGAATCGACCAGTAGACAGCTTTCACAATGCTCAAATATCGATGTGGAATTCCGAGAACTGGCCGGCGCACACCGGATTCACGAATCACCGCGCGCCCATGATCGAACCAGAATTGAAGAAAATACTCCTGTGTGCGCCGACGCTCCGGAACAGCGTGATAGACAATTGCTTCGGGTTCGTACTGCAGAACTTCGCCGCCGTTCATCAACCGCCTGCAGAACTCCACGTCTTCATTTCTAATTTCACTCCCCGGCGATGGCCCCATGTCGGTCCGAAATAACCCGTACTTGTCAAACATGGTGCGAAGAAAGGCCATGTTGGCTCCGAACGGCGGCCTGTCGAGCGAACGCGATTCACTTCCCAGATCGAAGACGGCGAGCATTCCCGCAAGTGAAAATGGCCCTTCCACCGGCAGCCATGCTGGAGCCACAAAATTCGGATCGAGCAGAATCTTTCCGCCCGCTCCGGAGCATTCCCCTTTCAGAATGTCTGCCGTAAGATTCCGCAACCACGATCCACTGGCAACAACATCATCATCGATGAAAGCGAGAACGCGACCCATTGCGGCACGAATCCCAGTATTCAGAGCGAAAGATTTCCCTTGAGATGGCTCGAAAATATAGTGGAACCTGCCCGGAAAGCGCCCGCGGAAATCCTCAATGACAGCAGCAGTACGATCACTTGAATTGTTGTCGACGACCAAAACCTCCCAGGTCACAGTGGCCGGTAGACTCACCGCAGCCAGACTCGCCAGCGCTTTAGGCAGGCTTTCGCAGCGATTGTATGTGCACAAAATTACCGAAATGTCAGTCATGTTCGAGTGGGCTCGGAGGTCATCCTGCGTGCCATCATTGCTGCGCCAGCATGCAGCGGGTTACGCGCATTCCACCGAAATCCGTGGCGCTGACTGAAGCGCAATGCGTTTGCAGGAACCCGGGCATCGCTGTCAGACCTGGCGTTAGCCTATACATCTGGAGCGCAACATCGATTTCCTTGTATTGATGCGTGCCGATCGCCTCGCTTAGCATTCCCAGCGGGTCCGCATTCGCGAGAACTGGAATATGCGGGGCTGGATTGGCCGGATCCTCGATCTCCGCTTTTGTCATCAGGCCTTTGATTTGCACGGAGCTACCGGGAAGTGCCAGCTGGTTTGAGTAGTAGTCCAGCAGCATTTGGCAGTACGGCTGAAACGCGAACACCTCACGCTGCTGCTCCGGCAGACTTAGAACATATCGCGTCACTCCGCGCCAGTCGTCGCGCTGTTCATGGTGAACGGAAAGAGACAGTGCCGCCACCATCAAAATGATGACGGCGGGTGCAACCCGAAGATAGATGCTGCGATTTCGTGAGAATGCAACCGGGAAGCAGAGCAACAGAGGCAGGAAGACTCCCGCGCCCAAAAAGACTCGGTTGACGAACACTGGAGTAAGTACACGGCTGTCGATAAAAACAAGGACGATCGGCAGCACCGCCATTGCAGAGATTGCCAGCATTTTGCGGCGAACGGCAGCATCCTTGCTGGTCAACGCCTGAAAGAAACTAATGCCGAGCGCAAGCATTACCAGCGGCATCCAGGTAAGAAAACCAAAAAACTTTGTTCCTGGCAGATGCGAGCGAAAAGCGGCTTGAAGATCCGCTGTGCCAACACCGCAGTATAAGCAAATGGCGTCGAGCAGGTTGGTTAGACCGGGCTTGGCGGGCCAAAAGCCTGAATGTACAGAGCGGACCTGGATCCAGAGCGTTCTGACCCAGGGAGCGTAAAGCAGAAGAACGATGCCGGCGACGATGGCCCCATGCTTGAGCCGTCCGCGCAGATTCAGTTGCGACGGATAACACATCCAGAAGATCACGATCCCCGGCGTATAGAAGAGCACCATGGTGTGCGTGTAGAGAGCCGCGGCGACTGACAGACTGACCAGCAGGACCCGGACGACAGTCGGCCTCTCAAGTGCGAGAACCATGCAGTAAACGCAAACACACGTGATGAGTTCGAGGAATGCGTAGCAGCGCACTTCCTTTGCATACCAGATTGGAAAATATGATATCGACGTAAATGCTAGCGCAATGAGCCCGCACATCCTGCTCTGGAAGATTCTTCGAGCAAGCAGATACATGACCGGCAGGCACAATGTGCTTGAAACCACCGACAGGCTGCGCATCGCAACTACACTGTTTCCAAAAAGGCCACGCCATAGATGCAGCAGGAAATAAAAGAGCGGTGGATGGTCGTCGGTAGGCAGAACTGTCAAGATGGCGGACAGCGAATATTTCGTCAGCCAGGCGGTATAACCTTCATCGGCCCACATGCTCTGTGCGTCGATACCGATCCAGCGAGACCATAGCCCAACGCCGACGATAATGGTCACCGCAAGCGCAAATGCAATCTGCATCGGTGTCGTGGCGGCTGATTGTTCCACTGGCGAGGAAGAGCGTGCAGCAGGCGTGAATGGAATTGGTGAGCTCATTTGCTATTAGCCGCCATCTTGCCGACTTCAACTGATTTCAGCATCGAGTGCCACCCTGGTCGGGAAATTTTAAGAATTTTTTCCCCTGCGCCAAAAGGAAGACGCAGAAGGATGCTTTTAACCATCCGGCCGGTTGAGCGAAGGCGAAGCCAGCGCTCCAGCCGCTGTTCTCGAAACGAGTGCGGAGACGTGGCAAGCTCGTCCAGAAATGCATCCTCTTCGGCATTCGTGCGCGCAAGGTCCACTGCAGACGGCTGCTCAAAGAGTGGTCCATCTTCCACGAGGAATCGGCAAATCCGATCGAGCGAAGGATCCATCCCCGGGGCAAGCTCTGTAGTGTTCTGGAAATTTTCGCGGGCGTGATAGAGAGATTCAACCGTGACTTTGGGGAATGGCATGTCGCACACGCACATTGCATAGTATGCGATCCGGAACGCCTGCCGCTGAATCTCGCGCCCATCGGAAGGATGCAACGACTTCTCCAGAAGCGCCGTCAGTTCCTCTCGGGACCGCACAGTGAGAAATGCCGGAGCATGTTCGTAAACTGCGCGCGAGGCGAGCAGCACCGGCTTGCCGAGCAGGGCCATTTCCAAGCCGATGATCGATCCAAAGGTCAACCCGAAGTCGGCTTCTTCGGCGAGGGAGTACGCGCTCACATTATCCTCGGGCATAACCATCTGAACGTTTTCCGGCAAACTTGTCCGGATCCGCTGATAAAAGTTGAGCTCGTGCGTGGCCGCGCCGATGTAGCTATTACCGCCCAGGTTAGGATGTACCTTGATCACAAGCTCAACCTGTTTGTGGTTTCGAACCCATTCGATTACATCTCGTACCCAATCCTCTTGCGAAGGGTATGGCCCCTGCATCAAAGGATCCCCGGCTACTTCGTCCGTAGAAGATGTGAAGAGTGCCAGCAACCGTTTGGATTTGGGAATTCTCAATTGCCTCCGCACGGATTCTGCACTTACAGTCTTGCTGAATTGAATCCACGCGGGATTCGCGCCATAGCGACGCTGCACCAGCCACATTCGCGCTTCTTCAAGTTCGTGGCGCGTGAGGGGAATACCTCCCCATGTCTTCCAGAAGGATGCAAATGGTAGCGGGCTCATGCAATGCGCATTCGCACGTGCGTTCAGATGTTCGCGCTGATACTCTCCGCGCTCATGAGTGAGTACTCGAATGCCGCGCGCGATCAAGATCTCCATCGCAACCCGTGTGATTGATTGGCGGCCGTTGAAGAGGATGGCGGAATCAACCGAGTTCCGATCGAGATAGTTTGCGAGGGCAATTCCAACCAGCCCGGCGCTAACCAGGAAGTTGCGAAAGACCTGCACAACCGCGCTCGAAGTAAGATCCGGTGGAAACTGCCGAAAATATGAATTGATGGACGAGATGACCCACTCGCCCAGGGGCAGATGTCGAAATGTGGCGCTGCTGAATTCCTGCGGCTGAAGGCTCGCCGCCCAGGAGGTCACTTCATCCCGTTCCGCCGGAGAAAGATATTGGCCGATCCACTGGCTTGGAAATTCACTCGGACCTACATTCGTAGAAGAGGCCGCACGGCAGCGCTGGCAAATGTCGTCGGGCCTTGGTCCCCCTGCTTTCGAAAACCAGTGCTGATCGCACTCCGGCAATCCATCACAAAGCAGATATGTGACCTCTGCTCCGCGTAGACGACATGCCTTTGCGATGGTGCCTTCATATACAGTGTGGAAGGTCCACAACGCATATGGAGAAAACACAAGTATCTGCTTCGGTTTGGCGGATTTGGTACCCATACGGCCGATTGCTCAAAGCTTAACGGAACCCATCTCCATCTACACGCGACAAATTAGGGGATTGACAAAATCGCCGGATCGCTTCGGCTGTCGCGAATGGCCGCCGGGAACAATTCGGCGACGCGTCGATAGGCATCGCGGCTTGCTTGAATCTGCTTACAAGCCTTCTCTTGCAGCGCGTTGCGGAGGTCTACTGAAAGGTTCCAAGCCTTTTCTAATGAGTGAATTAGAGAGCTTGTCGAATCGTTTTCTTCAAGAAACACAATCTCGCAACCATCTCCGAAAAGCTCCCTTAGCCCTCTGAATTTGGCTGCATAGTAGCCGGTCCCGCTGATACAAACCGTCGGAATTCCCTGAGCTAGAGCGAAAACCGCCGCGTGATATGCCCCGGTTATGACAATCCGACACCGTGTTGTTTCTGAATAGATGGCTTGCGGCGACTCGGGACCTGGCGTCGCATGGGAGGTACTCAATGCTCCAAGAAGCCGCCCGATGCTTTTGCGATCATCGGCAGTACTATGCTGGGCAATGGGCAGCGGAAGCAGGTCGGCGTTTCGGCGCCTCGCAAAATCGCACAGCACGGCTCCTATCGCATCTGCATGAGATTCAGCAATTCCAGAATAGGGAGCGATCCGCAGGTTGACTCCAATTGCGTTGCCCAGTGACTGTGATCGCAACCGATACGCTGGCTCCACAGCATCGTCGCCGGTCGTCGCGAAAACACTCTTCGGAATCCCAAGCTGCGCAGCAATCGCCTCCGCGCCATGGGTTCCACGCGAAGCGAACATGGAAACCCGTGGCAAAACTTCCCTCATCCGATCAAGAACTTCTCTATCAGCGAGTGGACCGAGGCCTTGCCCAAAGAGAGCCACCTTTTTGTCATAGGCGAGTGCGACCTCAATCAGCCCTAGAGCGTAGAAGTTCCAGGCTCGACAGCTGTCTGCGAATCCACCGCAGCCGGCAACTACGAGCAGATCGCAATTTCGAAGGGCGCGGAAAAAAGATTCAACTTTGGGCCCGCGATGCTCGCCGTCGTGCAGACGAAAACGGGCGCGGAGCAGGAAATCGATCATCCCCGGTGCATGTGTACGAATCCAGCGTTTTGTCCTGCGGATGTGAAAGGTTATCCATTCAGGAAGCACCAGATGGAGCGGGCCCGTGATCACGCCATCGAGGAGCCAGGTTTCGGCGCCACATCGTGAGAGCGGCTTAGTCTGCGGGCAGAAGCGAGTGAGGTCAGTCGCCGAATCGGTCAGGACCAGAATCTCAGCATCGGGCCAAAGTTCCGCAAGCCGTTCCACCGCGACCTGCAACATTGCAATGTCGCCGATGTTCCGATATTCGGCCGCACCTTGATTCAGGCCAGTGCCTACCAGAATGCGCATCGGTCTCAGGCTCGCGGCAACGGTGCATACGCAATCAGACCGCGCGTGCTCAGTTCATTGAGGACGGAACGAACAGCCTCAACCGAGATTCCGCAGACCCTGGCAATCTCGTGGACCGAACGCGTGCCATCAATCAGGAACAGAATGTCGAAGAATGACCGGTTCCCTTCCGGATTCGAATACGCGTCGATGTGAAGCCCATATCGCGAGCAGAAAAGTTCGCCCTGGAATAGGTTCACAGGGATCTCGCTCTTTTCGACTGCATCGATCATGCCCAGAACAAGATCGCGCGACTCTGCAAGTCGAGACTCCGGGGCGAGTTCAGGCGTGTCTTGGCTGGAGTGGTATTCCGGATAGTATGGCCAGCCGTTGGTTCGCTCGCGCAGTACTCGAGATAGAGAGAGCATCGGCACCCTCACACCGGGACCGTTGAATTGCCGCTCGTCATTGCCGACAACTGTGCGGAACGCGCCAATCCACGCGTCCGGACTTGAATTCGAGAGAACTCGCGAAAGGCACCGATCCATCTCCGTATTCCCGTCGAATGAGAGCTGGAGCGCATGTGGATTGTCGACGCCCAGCATTTCGAGGAACAAACCGCCCACCATCTGCGGCACGAGGTGCATGTTGTGGCTGAGGTAAGCCACTGAACCAATGGTCTCGGGCAGGATCAGGAAGCGATAGGTGTATTTAAGATCCTGGCGCTTCAACAGTTCCTGCATCACCTGCATGCCAACGACGACCCCACTCAGATCGTCGTTGACCATCGCCGGATGGCAGAGATGCGCGCAGAGAACAAAGGTCTGATCACTGGCGCCTCGAGCCACGCACTCGCCGACCTTCAGTGACCCGAAACTGAATTCGGAGTCGATCAAGACGCGATACTGCTCATCCTTAAGGCTGTCCTTCAGCTTCTTGCTGCAGCACAGCCCCCAATCGCGCTCATAGTACTTGAAGATGAACGGGATCGCATCGTCCAGTCTGGGATGCGTGTGCAGGTGCCCGAAGAGCTCATCGCGGCTGACCACTCCATCGAATGGAAGCGAGTAGGAAACCGCATGCAATGGATTGTCGCGGTAGGAAAACAGCACATGCCCATCCAACGTCTCGAGCCTTGCATCCCGGCAAGTCCACTTCTCCGGAATCAGCCAGCTCCAGCATTCGGTTCCCGTGGGATACTCGTGAATCTGCATCCGGACCTGTCCCGCCAGTGCATGCAGAGCTGTGTCGTATCCGTCGGAAACGATGTCGCGAGGCAAACGCCACAGGGCGGAGATGGTCTCACTCATCGAAGCGGAAGGGGGCAGCTCGACTGAGACTCCGCCGTGCTTTGGAACCGGTCCGAATGCCTTGACCTCGTGGCCGAGTTCGACTCCGAGCATGGCGAGAAGATCACGAGCGTCCGCGACAACAACCGGGTAGACATCGTCCTGCTTGAGATTCAGCGCGGCCTCACAACGCGCTGCCACACGTTTGCGAATCTCGCTCGCCTTTTCAGCCAGCTCGGTGTTGACGACTGAGGCGATCCAGCCTTGTCTTTGGTGCACTCCGTTGCGCCAAGCTTTCCCGGTGAATAGCTTTTTGAATCGCCAGGGTGCGGAACATGCATCTTCCGCGAAATCGAATAGGACGGCCCGCTCGAGTCCAACACCGGCCAGGCAAAGCTTCGCCGAGCGCCGCGTCAGCCGATCCATCAGGCTGTTTGGGCCGACGCTACTGTTCGGCAAATTCGAGAGCAGTTCTTCAGCGGCCGCACCGATTCCCACGACGGAGTACAGCGGATCATCTGATCGAACTGCGCCAGCATGGTTCCGCACGAGTTCCGAAAACCCCACAGCGTCAGTTGATGATCCCGCCACGGCAGGCGACGATGCGCGGTCAAACGCTTCGTGCCCGTAAAACGAAAATGTAAATGCAGGAACAAGCAGCGTTCCGTTCGGACCGATGATCTCAAGAAGCGCCGAAAGAATCCGATCATTGGCGTCGTCGACCCACGTCTCTTGCTCCGCCGCAGGCCACGACAGCTGGACAAAGACAGTGTCACCCGCTCTCAGCCCCGAGCTTGCGAGCCTTTCGATGAACTTGGACAGGGTCAGAGATGATTCTTTTACAGGCATGTATATGATCCGCTTTACCGTTCAGCTTCAATGATTGTGGAGATCACTCTGCCCTGCTCAGCATCTGAAAGCCCTACCGAACACGGGAGACTGAGCGCGCGGCTTACCAGGTCTTCTGCAACAGGCAAAGAGACGGTGTGATTGCTCCGGTGTGCGGGCGAAAGATGTCCCGGCTGCCAAAGCGGCCTTGTTTGAATCTTCTTAGCGCCGAGAAATGTCAGCAGTTGCCGTGAGCTCATGCCGAATCCTTCTGGATTGATCAGTACGGTGTACATCCAGTACGTGCTCTCTGCCCACGAAGCAGTCTTCATCAATTCAATACCTGCAACGCCGGCAAGTTCCTGCGCGTATCGACTCGCAATCCTGCGCTTTTTCGCTACATAGCCCTGCAGCTGCTCCATTTGCGCGCACCCGATTGCTGCAAGCACATTCACCAGCCGGTAGTTGTATCCAATCTCACCGTGAACATACTCGATGGGATCGTCTTTCGCCTGCGTGGTCAGGTACTTCGCTTTCTTTGCCCAATCCTCCCGATTGGTGACGATCATGCCACCACCGCCTGTAGTGATGATCTTGTTTCCATTGAAGCTGAAACATCCGATGTCGCCCAGGCTGCCTGGGCTCTTGCCCCGATACGTAGATCCCAGAGCCTCTGTCGAATCTTCAATCACCTTCAGATCGTACTTGCGGGCAATCTCCAGGATCGGATCCATATCGACCGGGTGACCCAGGACGTGCACCGGCATGATCGCCGAGATCCTTCGCCCTGTGTGGCGGTTACGAAGCACGCCATTGATCCAGTCGCAGTCATGCTCAATGAACTCGGAAACGCGAACTGCATCGATCTGCCAGTGGTCAGCTTCCGCGTCGATGAAGACCGGCCATGCGCCGGCATACCGAATCGCATTCACCGGGGCGATAAAGGTAAGCGTCGATACCAGCACCTCATCCCCGGGCTGCACACCGGCAACCAGCAAAGAGATATGCAAAGATGACGTGCCATTCACGGTCGCGACGGCGAATTTCGTTCCAGCCTGTGCAGCGACCATGCTTTCAAATCGCTCAACGTACGCCCCAACCGAGGAAACCCATCCGGTGTCAAGGCATTCCTTCACATATTGCCATTCGTTCCCGTGGAGCTCGGGGACCGAGAGCGGAACAACCTGCATCTCTGGCGTTGCGATCTTGGGATCAGCTTCAATCGACTTCATCGTTGCCCTCTCACCTTAGTTGCGATAACGGCTGTCTGCCAGGTTCGAAATCGCTCCGGTGCGGACCAGCTTTGCCACTTCGACAATGCCTTCCACCACCGATCTCGTGGTCTTGTAATTCAGCTCGTTGAGGATGCGGCTGAAGGAGACGCGATAGTCGCGGGGATCTTCAACCTTATGCACAAATTCGACCTTCGCATCAGGAGCCATCGGCCGAATCAGCTCCACGATTTGCTGCTTCTGCAGGTTTTGATCGGTGGACCCAACGTTGAAAACGCGTCCGCCAACTTTCTCGCGGGGTGACTCAAGCACGAGCGCGATTCCCCGGGCAGCATCGAACACATGAACATATGGCCGCCAGAACTGCTCTCCGAATACCACCAGGTGCTTTTTGGTAATCATCTCCATCGTGAATTCATTGATCGTCAGATCGAATCGCATCCTTGGAGAAGCGCCAAACACCGTGGCAAAGCGAAGCGGTGTTGGAATCCACTTATCTGTGCTCCCGCTTTCCAGCAGCACCTTTTCCACCGCAACTTTTGTTTCTGCATAGAGAGAAACGGGGCGCAGTTCCGAGTCCTCGTCAACGAGTTTGGAGGGATCCTCCATCTTTCCGTAGTTGCTGCACGTCGAAGCGAATACAAAGCGCTGGACTCCTGCTTTCCGGCTCTCCTCGATCATTGCCATCGACGCTTCAAGATTCACGGCCTTTGCCAACTCTGGCTCACGGGCGCAGGCAGGGTCGCCCACAATAGCAGCCAAATGAACCACCGCGTCACAATCGGCTACAGCCTCGTGCCGCTTCTCGGCGTCGCGAACGTCGCCGTGGATAAACTCGAAATCTGGATTCGACCAAACTCCAAGCAGCGATTCACCGCCATAGGCCAACCGATCGAGGACGCGCACCTTGTGACCTGCACCGAGCAAAAGGGGAGCCAGGCTCGATCCAACGTAACCTGCTCCGCCGGTGATAAGGACCCGCACTTTATAGTTCTCCTTTCAAAACCAGTTCCTGCGCCTTCATATAGTCTTCGTGTCTTCCCACATCGATCCAATACTCCATGATCGGAAAGCCGACAACCGTCTCGCCTGCTTCCAGTAGAACCCGTATCAGATCTGTCATATCGAACCGGCTTCCTTCCGGAATCCGATCCCACGCTGCGGGATCAAGTAGATAAGTGCCCGCATTGATGAAATAGCTGTGGCAAGGTTTTTCCTCAATCCTGGTGATCCTTACGTCGTCGCAGTCCACCACGCCGAAGGGCACCTGCAGATCATATTTCCGCACACCAACCGTCAGCATGGCACGGTGTGCGCGATGGTATTGCAGCATCTGCTGAAAAGGTACACCTGTAAGGATATCCCCGTTAATCACCAGAAAGGGGCCTTGCGGACGAGGCATCAGCCGCAGACCGCCCGCCGTGCCCAGCGGATTCTCCTCCCGCGAGTAATTGAGCCTGACGCCGAAATGTTCACCATTGCCGAAGTGCCCCGAAATCGATTCCGGCAAATAGTGCGTCGTCAGGTTCACGTCATGGATGCCCGCCTTGCGGAGCTGCTGAATGATCAGTTCCAGCAGGGGCCTCTCGCCGACTGGCAGCATCGGCTTTGGAACCTTTTCCGTTAGCGGCAGCAGGCGCTTGCCGTAGCCTCCGGCCATGACCACCGCTTGCATGTCATCCTGCGGCATATTGGGAATCAGATCTTTGCGCAGCAGAAATTCCACAATGCGCCCTTCGCCATCCACCAGGGGCAGCTGGTGAATGTCGTGCTCATTCATCATGTGGAGAGCATCAGAGGGAGTGATTGGCTCAGATGCGCGGACAGGATTCTGGGTCGCAATGCTGCCACACGGATCGGTCAATGGCACCCGTCGGATCACGGCGCGGCGAATATCGCCATCGGCAAGGAGCCCGCACAATTTCCCTTCGTCATCGCACAGAACCAGCGCACCGGTTCCGGCATCATTCAACTGTGCAAGGGCGTCGGCAATCGAGGTCTGCGGCCCGACACACACCTTGCGCAGCCGCTCGCGCGATTCGACCGCAAGCTGATACTCCTCGACCACGTCTTTGCGAAGCAGGAAGTCGACGAGAATACCTCGATCGTCCACAACTGGGAGCTGATGAATATCAAACTCATTCATCACCCTCAGCGCGTTGCCCGGTGAAATTGGACTCCTGCCAATGATCGGGGTCCTGGACGCGACCGCTATGCATGCGTCCTCGAGCGAATGCTTCTGAAGTAGCGCCCGGCGCAAATCTCCATCCGAGAGCACGCCAACCAGCTTCCCCTCGCTGTCACAAAGAGCCAACGCACCCGTGCCGGCGGCGTCCAGTGCTTCCACCGCGACTCGGATGGACGCGCTCGGAGAACAGGTCACAGTGGCTAGATCGATTTTCTTTGATGGGTCGGTCATTTTGCGCACCTGGAGATCGCCGGATCGTTTTTCAGCGGGATGCCACGGCTTCTGCAGATTTCTCTGCCGGAAGATTCCAATGTTTTGTCATAATTGTCCGCTTAGCCGGATCGATCCTTACTACCGTCGTCGTTCCGTACGCGTTGTTCGCTGCGACCCCAATTGCGGCAAGTGACGACAACGCAAACGTCTCCTGATCGAATACGTACTGCCAGCGATGGAAGGGGACATCGATATCAAAATTATCGAAGTGGTATTTGCCGGCTGTGGTCTTAAGCGCAAGCCACGGCTGAGGGCCAAACGTTGGCGTCTTCGAACTGACCTTCAATACCGCAGCAGAATCATCCACCGTCTCGATTGTGCACTCAAGTTCACACGGCGGCTGCGGAGCAACATCAAGCGCCAAGCGCATCGCGCTCAAAGCCTCGGAGTAGAAGAACGGAACCTGCGGAAACTCACGCGCCACCGTTTCAAGTAGCTTTCGGAACCCGTCAACATCCGGCGCCATGTCGCGGAAATCGTGGTTTGTAATCGAGAGGACCACCGGCCTGCCCGCGGCTGCTTCTTCGAACGCCTGACGAACATCCTGCTCGCGGATTACTCGATAGCGCGTACCCACATTCAGGCAGCGGGCAATCCACCGCCGGCACGCGCCCGGACTTTGATAGTCGTCCGCGCTCGGGTGGTAGGGCTCCCAGGTGGCAGGAGCACGACGCCAATCTCCGAATCGGCCGCCGGCAACGCCAAACTGTTGCGAGTCCGTGCTATTGTGCGCCATCGACTGATTTGAAAAGTCGAACGGTATGTACTGCTCCAGAAACCAGTGGCTGTCGGGGCGGATAACATGGAACCCGGGCCTGTGTGCCGCCGGGAACCACATGTGGTCGATTACTCGCCGCGAAAGCGATTGAAACAGGCTGTCGGAATTAGCCCACCAGTGAGTCGCGGAACGATGAGCTTCGCGGCTGAACGAATGCGGATGGTAGTGAAAGTGGAGCCCATCGCGATTGGCCGGATCCTGCTTCAACAGCCAGCTATAGTGCTCGAAGACGTTGTGGTACCCCATGTCGCGCCGGCGCGGGTTGGCATCGTAGTCGACATGGTCCACACAGAACCAGTTGTAGACCCATCCCTCTCCCGCGCTGTCTGGATAGCTCTTTCGAAAGCCACCGTCCATGATGCGCGTCAGCATCGCATCAACCTTGTCCCAAGTGTCGTTGTATGCAAGCAGGTGGGGATCAACCACCCGCTGCACAGCTGCTTCAATGCCGCCCAGGTCGAGAGTGCCATTCTGAAGTTGGCGAAGGGTTGCTGCGCTCGGTTCGAGGTTCAGATGAAAGATGTCGCGCAGACGATCGAAAGTCGCTGCCAATGATTCGTACAGCGGACCTTCAGTATCGATGCAATGGACGATATAAACCGGTCGAGCAGTCATAGGTTGTGATCAGTCTCTAGCTTTTCACGTGAATGGGTCGGGCAGGAACCCCGACGACGGTTAAAGATGCAGGCACATCCGCCAGCACCACTGCTCCTGCGCCAATGATGGAGTCGTCTCCGAGACGGATGTTTTGGATCACGACAGCTCCGGCACCGACGTGTGCACGGTGTCCAACATGAACATTGCCGCTCAGCACCGCTCCCGGCGCCACGTGCGCGTGTGCTCGGATCACACAGTCATGGTCGATTCGCGCGCCGGTATTGATGATTGAATCTTCTTCGATCACACATCCCGTCTGGACAATCGCACCAGCCATGATTTGTACTCCATCTGCCAATTTTGCCTCGGGCGCGACGATTGAGCCGGGATGAATCACGGACGCAAAGCTGTAACCTTCAGTACGGAAGTACTCATAGGCCTTCAGGCGTTTCGAAATCGACGCAGGCGATCCGACCCCGTTCACAAGCAGAATCTCCGACGGATCGTACGTGAGAACGGCGTCATCTCCTCCCAGTTGAGCCAGGCCCAGAAGATCCGCTCCAATCCTGTGCGAATCAACGAAACCCAGGATCTGCCGCTCCTGGAGCAGGAGAGTACTCAGCAGCACGCGCGCATGGCCGCCGGCGCCGATAAGGATCAGCGGACGATTGAGGTCCTGATTAGGGTTCAAAGCAGATGATTCCACCGGAGTACCTGGTCTTCGCCAAGGTCGCATGCGAGAGAGCGGCCTATGATGTATTGCATCTGGTCCGGCGAAACTCCGGTTCCGGGCCGCTTTGCATCGAAATCGCTCTCGCTGAGCACGCTCCCCTTGCTGAGAGCTTGTCGCGCGACCAGGCTGCGACGAAACTTCTTCCGCTTCTCCATTTCAGCCTCGCTCACAATCCGCCGGCTGCTTCCAAGCGCAGCGAAGATGTTCCTGCCTTCTTTCACGATGGTGCGCATCTGCTCCGGGTTTGCGGAGATGGCATGATCCCATCCTTCCATATCCTGGTCGAGCGTGAAGTGTTTCTCAATCAGGCAGGCGCCAATTGCGATTGCCGCAAGTGGGATCGCCGTTCCCAGCGTATGGTCGCTAAACCCTACCGGGCAGTCGAAAGCTCGTTGCAGCATTTCCATGTTGCGCAGGTGAATCGTCTCGTACTCTGGCGGATAGATCGAAATGCAGTGCAGCAGAACGATCTGATCATTTCCCTCGCTCCGGACGGCGTCAACCGCTTGCTCCACCTCACCGAGGGTGGCCATTCCAGTCGAGATGATGACGGGACGCTTCTTACTTGCGACGTACTTGAGCAACGGGAGATGCACCACATCCATCGACGCAATTTTAAAGAACGGCACATTCAGAGAATCGAGCAGGTCCACCTCTTCCGGGGAGAACGGAGTCGAGCAAAAGTCAATTCCCTTCTCCACGCAGCGCGCATGAGCCTGGGCATGCTGGTCAGAGGTGAGCTGATAGGCAGTGACCATTTCGCGCAGCGATCCGAAATGCTTCTTCTTGTCGGAGTACGTGGTGTTCCGCTGGTACTCTTCCTCGGCGATGAGCGATTTGTCAGTCCACGATTGAAACTTGACGGCATTGGCGCCGCTCTCTGCGGCTGCATCAATCAGCTCTCGGCAGAGATTCATATCTCCATTATGGTTTGAGCCCACCTCCGCGATGATGTATGCCGGATGGCCGGGACCGACTTCCACATTACCCAACTTCACTGTTTGCATAGAACCTTTTCCTGTTTCCACATGTGCGAAAGGGGTGAATAAGCGACAGAGGTCCACCAGATGGGGTGCTTCACTGCCCTGTTTAGCGAATCAAGATACGTCTTCAGGTTCTCTGGACTCTGCTTAATATACCGTTCAAATTGCTCGATGTCGCGCGCAACAGATAGAAACTGTGCCCACCGGCCTGGAAGAAAGTAATGCTGGCCACCTGAGGCGAGAACAAGTTGAAAATGCCTGTGGACCAGCGCGGAGTCAGACAGGATCTGGTCTGGCCAGAATGGCAGTCGAACACGTGCGGTGTTCGCGTCATACTGCCGGTATTTCATCCTCACCTTGCGATCGAAGAATAGCTCCGCGCCAAAGAGCCATGCGCGGGTTGCAATGTACCAATCAACCAGCACAGCGTCGCTTGGGATCGGCAGAGCGCGGTCAAGCAGTTCGCAGCGATACGCAGAGTTCGAAAAGCCGAACACGTTGTTGCGCGGCAAAACATGTGAAGGTAGAGAGGCGGGATCAAGGTTGAATTCTGCATCCAGTGGCTGCCCGTTTCCATCTACAATCTCCAGCGCACAGCCTGCAAGATCGCTCGTCCGCAACGCTTCACGAGCAGCTGCCACACGGCTGGGATGCAGTATGTCGTCGCTGTCAACCAGAATTACATCGCATCCGGATGCAGTCATCTGCCGCAGAGCCAGATCGCGAATGCTGGCTGGGGTAGAGACTCCGGGATCACGAACCCATCGGGCGTCAATCGAACTTCCGACCGCAGCTTCAACGTCGGATTGCGTAAGCGCGTCCAGGCCTATCCACAATTCGAAATCAGTATCCGTCTGCGATTGCACAGACCGATACCACTCCGGCAGGTATTTCACTACCGCCGGATAGACGGTCGTATAGACTCCGATTTTGTTGCCGCGTGCGTGCATTTGATTTGTAGGGATTGCTCTTGGAGGCCTAGGACTAGTTCTCTTTCCGGCTCATATTCAGGATCGCTTCGGCGAATTCGAGATCTTCCGCCGTATCGATATCGACTCCGTGCTTCCAATCGATTTCCCACCCGGTCCGCTCCGGGATGTGGAAGGTCTTTCGCTCACGAATTACCGAGACCCTGCCCCACCAGATCGCTCCTGTTGGACAAAACAGTTCAGGAAGATCCTGGCTTCGGGCAGTCATCTCTTGAGGAAAGAGTGGGTCGAGCCGAAAGTCTGCAGTGTCTCGCTTCATAGCCCACCACGGGTTTTGCCACCCATAGCGAACCACCGAAATCTGCGAGTCAGCACGGGAGTCGCAAAATTGCCTGTAACTGGATGCAATGTCGTCCGCAGTGCGCATCGGGCAATTCGCCATCAGTTGCGCCACCGCGCCATATCTCTGCGCTTCCGGATCGAGCCTTTCAAGAGCGTCGGCAGTCACCGCAGAAACTGGCGTTACGTCGTCGGAAATGTTGGAAGAACGAAGGAATGGAACTTCCGCGCCCCACTCCTGTGATACCGTCGCGATCTCTTCCGAATCCGTGCTGACAACAACACGGTTGAAAACACCGCTCGTCAACGCCGCCTCGATGCTGTACGCGATGAGCGGCTTGCCTCCCAGCAAGCGGATATTCTTGCCTGGAACGCGCTTCGATCCACCCCGCGCCGGAATGATTGCAATGACTTCTAACCTCATCGAGTTCACCGGATCGACGCTTCTTCCGCTTGCTTCTCTCGAACTGCATCGGAAGTTAGTGACACCGAAGCCGTCGTGCCATCGGGCAAAAGCCATTCATACGGCACCACCACTGGTGTGGAACTCGATGCGCGCGATACAAAGTCGCCCTTGAAGCCATAATTCGCCAAATCACCGACAACATTGAAGAAGGCAACATCGGTGTAGTCGAGAACGCGATCGTTGCCGTTCTTCGTTCGGATTGACATCTTCACTGAGTAGCTTTGCGGAAAAATCGGCAGTGCTTTGAAGCGACACGCCAGTTTTCCCTCTCCTTCCAATACCGCCGGACGATTCCCGTCTAGCAGCATGTTGGCCGTGAAACAAGAGCCGTTTACGCCGTTGATTGCAAGAATGACGTAAGGTTGTTCGAGTGGTCGATCGGCAGAGTAGTCCACTTCGACAATCATGTCGTCGCCCGGGGAGAACTGCGCGGATTCATTCCCTGCCGCATCCTTGAGCATCACCCGGTGCACCGTAAACCCGTAATCCTCGTTTTGCGAGGAGAATTGCGATGAGTTCGATAGCGCGTTGAAGAAGTTCTCTACAACTCCCTCAACCGGACCGTCCTCCCGCACATGCCCATCCTGCATCCACACCGCACGTTCGCAGAGGGTTCGCACGGCCTCGAGATTATGGCTCACAAACAGAACCGTCCGGCCGCTCTCCGCAAAACTGCTCATCTTGCCCAGGCACTTCCGCTGGAAGGCAGCATCACCGACCGCCAGAACCTCGTCGACAATAAGGATCTCGGGATCCAGATGTGCAGCCACTGCAAATGCCAGTCGGACATACATCCCCGAGGAATAGCGCTTCACCGGCGTATCCAGAAACTCGCCGACCTCTGAGAACTCGACAATTTCATCGAACTTGCGAATGATCTCCGCGCGGCTCATCCCCAGAATCGCGCCATTCAGGAAAATATTCTCACGCCCGGTGAGTTCCTGGTGAAAGCCTGTACCCACCTCGAGCAAGCTTGCCACCCGTCCATCGATGCGAATGCTGCCTTCGCTGGGTACCGTTATTCTGCTCAACAGCTTTAGCATGGTGCTTTTGCCCGCACCATTCCTCCCGATAATCCCCACCACTTCGCCCCGATTTATCTGGAGCGAAACACCTCGGAGCGCCCAGAACTCCCTTGTGCGTTTCGTGCGGACCTTCTTACGGAACGCAGCGAGTGGCGCTCGCAGGGCATTTTCAATCACGTGCCGAAGGCCCTCGTCTTGAGACTTCAGCCGGTCCACGTCATATCGTTTACCGAGGTTCTCGATGGAAATTGCGATGTCTGAGTTCATGTTTTTTTAGGAGAACCTGTGCGTCAAATTCAAATAATGTCGGCAAAGGTGCGTTCAGTCTTCCTGAAGTACCAAATACCAGTAGCCAGCAGAAACGTAACTTCGGCAATGGAGATGGCCAGAGAAGGCAGATAGATTCGTGGTGACCCCAGGATGCACCAGCGGAAACCGTCGATGATTCCAACCATCGGATTCAGCGCATAGAGCAGGCGAAATCGTACTGGAACCACGCCGCTCTGAAAGCCCACCGGTGAAATATACAAGCCAAACTGCACCACGAACGGAACGATGAACCGGAAGTCCCTATATTTCACCATCAACGCTGCGATCCACAAACTCACTCCCAGTGATGCTGCGAACACCAGCACGACAAAGAGCGGAACGAACATTACCGAGGCAGGCGGTACGAAGCGGAACCAGATCATGAGCGCAACCAGGAAGGCGCACGAGATGAGGAAGTCCACAAGGCTCGTGATCACGCTGCTCGCCGTAATCGCGAGGCGCGGAAAGTACACTTTCGAAACCATGTTCGCATTTGACACAAGGCTGTTGCCGGCTTCTGTCAGAGCTGTCGAGAAAAAAAGCCAGGGGAGCATTCCGCAGAAAACAAGCAGAGGATATGGGACTCCTCCCGCCGGCATCTTGCCCAGCTTTCCAAATACCACAGTTAATACCGCCATCGTGAGTAGCGGCCGGATCAACGACCAACTGATTCCCACCGCCGTCTGCTTGTACCGAACCAGCAGATCACGCCAGGCGAAGAACAAGAACAGCTCACGGTAGCGCCATAGGTCGCGCCAATACTGCCGTTCGGTGCGTCCTGCTTCAATGACAAGTTCAGACATGTGTACTCGACAAATCCGTGTGTTTCTAGAATCTCAGGTATTTCATTGCAGCAAGGTATGGCAACATAACGAGCTCTGCAAAAGAAGGCAGCGGATCCGCCATGCTGAACACCGATTCCACCCGTGTCGCCTGAAGTGACTTGAGGTACGTCTTCACGCTCAGGCTTCCGTGTAGAAGATCAGAGACAGAGGTGGGGATGTCACTGACCATCCGCAGCCATCCGATTCCAGCCTTGGCGCGCGCCTGCTCAACAGGGATGCCCACCTGATCGGCATAGATCAGATAGGGAAAGTCAATTCCAGCTGCACGGCCAATTGCATGGAATCCCCACGGCCGCGCATTCACATCAAGAAGCTTGTACTCACCAGTGCGAGAATCGCGTTTGTATTCAATTTCAACGACGCCATGATAGTTAATGGCCTTTAGAAATCGCTCCGAAAGAATCTCGATCTCCGGCGCGTCGACGGTTTCCACGTAGGTCGCAGCACGGCCAAACTCCCTCGGATGCTGCCGAGCTCGCCGTGCGGTCAGTACGCACTGAGGAATTCCCTTCTGCACGAAAGCGCAATAGGAATATTGCTCAATGCCGCCTCCGGGCACAATCTCCTGGATAAGGATCTCCTCCGCCTTGATCTGCCTGATCGCCTTCTCATACAGCGATCGAAGCTGTTCAGGAGTATCCGCCCGCCACGCCTTCGCGCCGGTTGCGTAGAAAAAATTTTCCTTTACCGCGGGCTTGATCGCGAGAGGAAGGCGCGGATAGAGGGCAGGTATCTCCTCGATCGATTTCGGATTGAAAGTCTTCGGGCATGGAATCCCGAGTTCCTCAGCCAGTTCGTAGGTCTTCTTCTTATCCCATGCCCACTCGACGCTTTCCCAAGGGCCGGTCGTGACTCGAAAGAACTGAGTTAGTTCTGAACGATACCGGGAAAACGCGGCGACATTCTCGTCGCGAGTCGGGAACAGAATCCAATCTTTCAAATTATGCTCGCGGCCAACTGCAAGCACAGCATCCACGGTCTTGCGTTCGTCGAGGATGCTCTCTACGCGTATGACCTTTTTCGCAAACCGCGAGCACGATGAGATGCAGTACTGGTCGTCAACGATATACACAGGGACGCCATGACGGCCCAGGCTCCGCGCAATCGCAAGACCGGGATGATCGCCGCCAACCACAAGTGCGCCTGGTGCTTCGGACTGCACCGGCATCTCCACTTTGGTCGACTGTGGCTCTAAGGGAATAGTTGCCATTTCTGACTGTCTCAGTTCCTGATCGTGTAATCTCGAGAACTTGCCGGTTCCCGCAACTCGGATTCGTGTCGAATTACGTGACTCTGCACAACTAAATTGAAATGTTATTGCCCACGGGTACTGCAGGTTCAATCTCCCTCAGGCAGTCGAGAGGTGCGCTCTGCAATCTGGAAGCTTCGTCCACTTCGTAGACCAGCTTCTCCCCGTCCAGTCGCGCATATGCTACGCGCGCACGTCCATCAACAGAATTTTCAATTTCCCATCCTGCCGGTCCTTTGACAAGCTTCATCTGTGCGCGCTGTCGCCACCAGTGGTTCACCTGGCTGGGAGTCGACAACCACACCTGCTTCTGTTCACCCAAATCAACGAGATGGCCAAGCAGTTCTTCATAGACCGCACGCTCGCCATCTTCGATCACGTAGTCAGGATGGATGATGAAGCTCATGAGACCTGACTTGGCGCAAATCATCCGTGTTTGCTCTCTCCAGATGCGCGTTGAGAAATCTCCAAGAATATTGAACAGCGTGTAGTCCTGAATAGCCGTTACGGGGATCTCGAGAATGTCGCCGATGAAATACGGCATCACCGTGCAGCAGCCGCCGCGCTGAGGATCAAGATGCGCCACATTCGGAACAGACATGTCGTAGGCGAATTTCAATTCGTCATACCATACCTGCTTCCGATAAAGAACTCCTGCGCGAAATCCCTCCGTTCCATACTGTCTTCCATACGCATTGATTCTCGCAGCCCTTTCGATGAACTCCTCTTTGCTCCTGTACAGGTGCCCGTCATGATTCAAGTCGTGAATCGCAAATTCATGACCGCGACGAGTGATGGAGTCGAGAAAATCGGGACTGACGGAGTATCGTTCTTCCGGTATCACTTGAAACGAAGCCTTGATTCCAAATGAATCATCTATATCCATCAGGGTCGAACAAAAATCGCGGCCGATTTCCGTTTCAACGTCGTGCGTCATCAGGGCACAGCCTTTGTGACCGTCCGGCCAGAACCAGATGAATGGTATTTTTTCCGCACCCGAAGCCTTCAATGCCAGGACCAAAAGATGCTCGAAGAGATTATCCACTGAACAATCTACTGGCCAGCGTGGAAACGTCAGTTTGTCCCAGCCACGAAGATAGATCTTCTGGAGGTGCCGCCGAGCCCAAACCGGAAGCAAAGGGCGAATGAAGTAATAGGGCTTGGACAGAACCGAGACCGCGCCATTTCGCCACTCTTCTGCATACTCCTCGCGGTAAAGCGTATCGACAATCTCGCCCAGGTCGAATGGCAGCCGGAACCCGCCTTCTCCCATGCGCACAGCCGATTCCATATCCCGCATTTCACAATCGGGACTCTTTGCGACTCCACCGCTCGCAAGCCGGCCGAACAATACGGCATCCTTCCCGAATCTGAAATACCCGCGATCGGACGAGAGCCGATCGTCGCACGTTAGGCGAACGAGTTCTTCAGGAAATTTGAAGTAAGTTGAAAAATGACTTTCCATTCGCCTTCGTCCGTTGAGAGAATTGCTTCCCAAACCTTCTTCCGTGCTTGAAATCTCAGATGCCACTGGCTCTCGTCCTGCCGATGAAACTGTGAGTCAGCCTTCCAGGCCTTCAGAATTGACAACTGCTGAAGTTTTTTGCTGCGTCCGTCGCCCCTGTCCCTTTTTCTCAAAAGCGCGATCGTAAGCGGCAAGAAGGTTAGTTACCGAGTGCCTCCACGCCAAGTGTTCAGAGACCCGATTCTTCCCGAATTCACCCATGCGCTGCCGTTCCTCCGGGTGGTCCAGGAGCCAGAGAATCTTGTCTGCAAAATCTGAAACGAGGTCTTGACCACCACTGTACAGCGAAGCATCCCCCGCAGTGAAGCGCCCTTCTTTCAAATCGAATTGCACAATCGGCTTACCCAGGGCCATATACTCGGCAATTTTGATCATGGTGGAAATGTCGTTCATCTCACAGGGCCTATCGGGATTCACACACACATCCGCCGTGGATAAAACGTCGAGCAAATCCGCATCCGAGATCCGGCCCGTGAAATTGAACATCTCGCCGAGGTTTTTCTCTTCCAGCATCCGTCTGAGAGACGCAAGGCTCGGGCCGCCACCTACGCACGTAAAGTGGACGTCAGTACGTCCACGGCCCCTGATGTTCTCGGCAACCTCAAGAAGAATGTCCAGCCCTTCTTGAATGCTCATGGTGCCGACGTATCCGACCAGAAACTTCTTTTTATATTTCAGTTCCGGTATCGCGGGGACCAGCTTGAACGTGTCGAGATCCGGACCATTGCGAACAACAAAGACATCCTTCTGATCCAGGCCGCCTCGACTTACCGCAAGTGCTTTGTAGCTCTCATTGGTTGCCATCACGACGCTCGCCGTCGCGTAAGTCATCTTCTCAAGCCACGACAGCACCTTATAGAACGCGTCTTTCCTCTCATACTTGGACTCGTAGAGTTCCGGATTTGCATCATGATGATCAAAGATGTACCGGATCCCAAACAGCCTGAACGGCAATGCGATCAGAAAGATGTCATCCGGAGGATTACACCCCTGAATCACGTTGAATCCGCGCGCGAAGAAGATCCACCACGTAAACAGAAACTCCCAGAACAATGCGCAGCTGTACTCCCACACATAGCCCATCGGAGTATCGCCCTCGGCCGGCATGGGATGCCGATAGATGTGAACTCCCTCAAGCACTTCGTAGGTTTTGTCAAAACCTTTGCCCTGCGGGCAAAGTACAGTCACTTGGTACTCGTTCTCATAAAGGGCGCGCGCCTCCTTCCAGACACGGCCGTCGAACGGGACCGGAAGATTCTCAACGATAATCAGGATTTTTCTTTTTTTCATTGTCATCCACAATTGAACCGGACAGCGTAGGCACTTCCGCCAACAATTTACGCATTCAAACGCCGGCTATTGATCGAAGCAGTAGATATCTGAGATCCCGCATGTAGACAGATCACATGTACGTAAGCTGCTTTGCACTTTCATCGGCCACCTTCGTGATCCGCACAAGATCCACAAGACACTGATCGTCTCGAAGCTTGCCTTGTATCTGGCTGAACTCGGGGTCGTGGTTCCCAATCACAATGGTTTGTGCATGATCCAGCACGGCATCCACATTCGGAGCCATTAACCGAGAGATATGGGGAATGCGATTGAGAATGAAGTCTCTGTTCGCACCTACCAGGGCTGCGATATTGACGTTGCGATCGTAGATGCGAAGGTCGTATCCCTTTCCTATCAATCGCTCGATCACCTCAATCATCGGGCTTTCACGCAAGTCATCCGTCCCTGCCTTGAAGCTGAACCCAAATATTCCTACGCGCGAATTGCCGCTGTCGATCACCAGCTTCACTCCGCGTGCAACCTGCATTTCATTGCTCGGCAGCACGGAAGTGAGAATGGGAAGTTGGAGATCATGCATCTTTGCCTGATAAGAGAGAGCGCGCAGATCCTTCGGAAGGCACGAACCTCCGAACGCAAACCCGGGCTTCAAATACGCAGGAGATATGTTCAGCTTCTTATCCTGGCAGAAGATATTCATCACCTCTTCCGCATTCACTCCGAACGCATCGCATAAATTCCCGATCTCGTTTGCAAAGCCAATCTTCAGCGCATGCCAGCTGTTATCGACGTACTTGATCATCTCCGCATTGTTGAGGTCGGTGCGGATAAGCGGCGCCTCCAGCTTTTCGTAAATGGTCGCGAGGATGTCGCCGCTGGGCCGATCGAGTTCGCCAAACACCGTCTTAGGCGGATACCGAAAGTCCTTGACGGCGGTTCCCTCTCTGAGGAATTCAGGGTTGTAGCAGATCCCGAAATCCTTTCCCGCAGTTTTGCCTGAAAACTCCTCCAGGGTAGGGATCGCAACCTTCCGCATTGTGCCTGGCAGAATCGTGCTGCGAATCACGATCGTGTGCCGACCGTCCTTGGTCGTCAATGCCTGACCAATTTGCTCACAAATTCGGCGAATGTAGCGGAGATCCAGATTGCCATTCGTCTGGCTTGGGGTTCCGACGCAGACAAACGAGAGATCTGTCTGGTGGACTGCTTCCGCCGCATCCTGGGTTGCGCGCAGATTGCCGTTTGCGACGGTTTCCCGGATGATCTCGCCAATCTCTGCTTCCACAATTGGGGTCATTCCACGGTTGATCAGTTCAACCTTGTCGTGAACCGGATCGACGCCGAGAACCTGGTGTCCGTCAGCCGCCAGGCAGGCCGCCGAAACCGTGCCGACATAGCCCAAACCAAAAATGCTGATCTTCAAAGTGGTCTCCCTCTGAACCTCAAACAATCGTGCAAAGACTCCGCAACAGAAATCGATGCCTACGCGACTACCGGCGCGTTCACATCCATGCCGCGAAGCCACTCTTCAAGAACAACAAGACTGAACAGAATCTTGTGATGGTCGTGCCGCCCCGCCGCGTGATCGGCGTGGATCTGCTTTACCGCCGCCGGGTTTAAAAACTGAAAGATTGCCGAGTTCGAATCTTCAAACGTGCTTGCCATCCTGCCGCCAATCGACCCCCGGAACCAGTCATCGACAACATTCATCGCAAAGCCGCGCTTCTTCCGCCGCACAATTGCTTCCGGCAGGAACTTGCGTGATACCTGCTTGTGCAGCCACTTCCCAACCCCATTCCGGACCTTGAGGTTGGAGACCAGCCTCTCTGCAAACTCAACAATATCCTTGTCGAGGTAAGGAACGCGAAGTTCCAGGCTGTGCGCCATCGACAGCTTATCAGCATACATCAGCAATTCATCCGGCAGCGTAGAACGAACCTCAAGGAACTGGAGCTTCCCAAGATCGTCACCATCCGGCACTAGAGCTTCGAGATCTGCCCAGCACCTCTGCAGTCGCTCTCCAGCAGCAGTTTTCAGGGCTCCGTCCCGGAACAGGCCTTCGATTTGGGCGCCGGGAAGAAGGGAGAGAATGCGCTGTGTGCGATTGTCGCCAGAGCCGCTCGATAGCGCATAGAGCCCTCGCTTCAGCGTTTCATTGCGGGGAATCGCTCCGATCGCGCGCTCCAATGGCCCCCGCGCCCATCCCGGCAAAGCTGCCCACGACCCTCCGTACCGCGCGCCGAGATGCCGCTTGTACCCTCCGAACAGTTCATCAGGACCCTGTCCCACAAGGCCGACCTTCACGTCCTGGCGAGCCCGCTTGCAGACAAAGTACATGGGCACGACTGACGAAGTTGCGATCGGCTCTTCGAGAAACCTGACGATGTTGCTCAATTCCTGCTCGAACACATCGCGGCTGATTCTCACTCCAGCATGCTTCGATTTCAGAATTCGCGCGGTATCTTCCGCGTCTACCAGTTCATCATCCGCGAAGCTCTCGCCGTATCCGACGGTATAGGTGTGCCAGTCATTTCCGTTCTCGTTCATCAGCGCCAGCAACAGCGCTGAATCGATGCCGCCGCTCAGCAGCAATCCAAGAGGGACGTCGCTCATCAGCTGCCTGCGAACTGCCTGGCGGTACAGAGCCAGCAATTCCTCGCCGGCTTCAGCGGCGTTCTTCGCTGGAGAAAACGGCTTTGGCGAGAAGTTGTACCAGCGGCTCGTCTCGAATTTTCCGTCTTGCGCAACCAGTTTCGTCCCAGGCGCCAGCTTGTACACGCCTTGCAGTGCGGTGTAAGGCGACGGCGTAAACCGGTATTGCAAAAACAAGCTGAGCGCTTCCGGATCCGCCTCCGGCTTTTCTTCCATCGTCGCAATCACCGGACGCATCTCAGAGCCGAACCACAGCGAGCCTCCACTTGCGCGGTAGTAAATGAGCTTGATCCCGAAGGCATCGCGCGCCACCAGCAATCTGCGCCGGCGAACGTCCCACACGGCCACGCCAAACATCCCATTCAGCCGGTTGAGGACTTCATCGCCCCACTGCTTGTATCCGTGAACGATCACCTCGGTATCAGACCGCGTCCGGAAGACGTGTCCAAAGCCCTCCAGTTCCTTGCGCAACTCGAGGAAGTTGTAGATCTCACCGTTGAAAACGACCCAGACGGTCTCCTCCCGGTCGGACATCGGCTGATGTCCACCGGATAAATCGATAATTGAGAGGCGGCGGAAACCCAGCCCCACTGGACCATCGAGATGATAGCCCTCATCGTCAGGCCCGCGGTGACGGATTGTACCCGTCATTGTCTCGAGTTCGCGACGCTCCACAGGGGCCTGGCGATCGAAATTAAACTTCCCGCAGATTCCGCACATGTGCCCGCCTTCGCTACTCTAATAATTTGAAGCCAGCATCTGACTGTTCTTCGACAGCACGAGACAGAGACTGCGAAACAGTTGCGCCGAGGCCCAGCGATGCATCGGAGTATTGTCCCAGCCCAAATAGAGTTGGCGGCTGCGGAACGAGCCCTCTTTGGTCTGCCACCGGTTCAGAATGTCTGCGATTGTTGTTTCCAGATGTTGATCCAGCGCCGGGAAGCGCCCCCGGAGCAGCATCGCAAGATTGATGCACTCGGCATAGTCGTACAGTTCGCGCTTGTAGACAGTCAGTCTAGGCGCTTTGGAAAACGGCTTGGGAATGCCTTGCTCCTCAAAGAGGTTCTGCGTGTAATAGGCGACGCCACGCTCAATTGCGCTCGTACAGTCACCATTCCCCGTTGATGCCTCGATCTTCGCCAGGGCCTTCATCACAAAGCAGGTATGGAAGTGGTCGACGAACGATCGCTTCCCGTCCCGCGCATAGAACCAGGAGCCATCGGCATTCTGAGCCTCTAGTACGAAGTTCAGATTTCTCTCCGCGATTGCGTTGTAACTCTCGTCGGAAAACTCATGTCCCGCATTGGTCAGAAGCCAGGCCCGATAAGCATTGGCATTCACCACCATCAGCGAGTGTTCTGGAAAAGGCGTATAGGAGCAAGTCGAAGCTGAATCCGATGTCGGAACATCCTTGTAATCGGTAACGGCATGACGGGCGATCGAACGAAGAATCTGATACCACTCGTCATTCCCATCCATGCGATAAACCTGCTGGAACGCTTCGAATACATAGGGAACAGTGGTGATCAGCGGAGTGCCGGAAGGAATCGTGCCGTTGATCGTCTCCCAATGAAATGGATAACCCCAGCAATATTCCTCATACCCCGGACAGCGAGTGGCCTTCAGTACTTCGAGAAAATGCAGTGCTCTCTTGTAATGCGTCTCGCTTCCCAAAGCCTCAGCAAGGTAAGCGAAGCCCATTGCATAATGAGCGTCGCCGATCGGAACTCTCTGCGGCTTCCAGAACAGCTTTCTTGCCGAAGGAACAAGTGCCTCTGAAAACACAATGGGCAGTACCGCAAGCGTACCCAGCCGGCGGTTGGTGTAGTAGAGTTGCTTCGCTCGTCTGCCGATTGGCCCGGAGTAATAACTCTGGAAGTCGTACGACTCCTCCCCATATTGATCAAGCCAGTTGACGAAGCGCAGAACCGCGTCCCGAATCCCACGAAGAGGCAGGTTCGTGGTCGCAACCGCAGCCTTTGGGACAACTTCCATTTCTGTAGCGATGCTCATTCAGAATCCTGATTCGATCTAGCTTTCAAATCGTTACGACTGCATGTGGTCCGCTGTGGTCTGCTGCGAGCGCGGAGCCTGCGCCACCGGAAGCAGTCCAAAGCTGTCAATCTTTTTGAAGCGTGCCAGCGATGACAAGATCGCCCTGAGCTTCATCATCTGTTCGCGGCGATGGAAGCGCATCAGATCATCCGAAACGACCCGCTTCTCGCCTTTCAGTAGAGCGGTAAAGTACCCCGCACAGAGCATCACTCCACCGACAATGAACGGCCGCTTCCGCAGCTGATACGTACACCGGAAGATCTCCCACACCGGGTGACCTCCCATGTAGTAGTCCTTCTTGCCGTACGTAAAGCTCTTCCCAATCTTGTTGTGATTCGCCGTGCCGAGAACCCGATGATGGTAGAAGCACCTCTCCCGGAATGAGCGCGTCTTCCAGCCCATCATCCGTGCTTTGGTCACAGCCATCCAGTCGATGCCGCCGGGTTTGCTCGGAGTATAGCCACCGATCATCTCGAAGCACTCGCGTCGAAATATCTGGCACTGCCCGGAAACGTAATTCTGCCCCTCAAAACTGTCCGTCTCAGAGCAGTACCCCGGCTCTCGAAAAATTGTTCCTGCAACGCCCAGGTCAGGGTCTTCCTGGAACTTGTTCAGCAGAAATTCGAAATGGTCCTGCTCCAGCGTGACGTCTGCATCCAGATTCCCGATCACGCGATATTCGATGCCGGCGAGCCGCTCCCGTCCCGCGTTGAACGCATGCACCTTGGCCGCGAAGTCGCGCTCTTGGCGGACGGGAAGATTTACGACCTCAATCCAGTCGTACTTCCCGGCGCATTGTTCGGCCCTCCTACCGGTGTCATCCGTTGACCCATCGTTTACGATGACCCACTTTTCGGGCAGCAAAGTTTGCTTTGCGACCGATTCAATTGTCCCCTCTATAAACTTGCCCTCATTCCGCGCGGGTGTAATCAGCACGTATGGCAGGGAGAAAGTTGCTGACTGCATTCTTTGCCTCAATAGCCTTCAACTAGTCGACAAACAGACGGTGTGTCAGTTCGAGCGTCAACAGCCGGTTCAGCTCGACGGTGTAGTTTCCCGTTCCTTTAAGGTGCGCGTTTACAACATGTTTCACCATCCCCGGATTGAGGTATGGACGGGCGAGAGACCGGGAATCGAGCAACATCTCCCGTACATACTGCCCCAGGTAATCCCGATACCACGGGCGGAAGTGAAAGATTTTGTGCCTGCCCACCCACAGCTTCTCGAAATGCACGAAGCGAAACGCGTGATCCAGCTTGGCCAGCCACTGCGGCATGCCATAGTCATACGCGTATTCGGCCTTGAACGAGAACTGCAAGGCCGCGCGCGTGAGATAGGTGTTGAGGCCACGGGTACCGCGATCGGTACGCAGGGACGACAGTTGGGGATTCCCGCTTTCCACCAGCCGCAGCCTGCATTCCTGGTTGATACCCTCCACATTTGGCGCACGATAGGCCGTTTTGACAAGCTCGTTATCCAGAAACGGCGTCCGCACTGCGACCTGGGTCTGCTCGAGTTCCAGAACTCCGTAGTGATGCCAGGGTGATTGCCGGAACGCGACAAACGTCGACTGATTCCCTTGCCGGATCGCGTCGTAAGTGCTTTCACCCTTCGCGAGCCACGGCGACATACTCCCCTGATAGAGCCCCTCAACGGGCTGAACCGCTTTGAACATGGTGGACTGGAGCAGAATTTCGCTGCCGTAGGTGCCTACCATCCTCACCGGTGCGATCTCTCGCGCTTTTTCGTTTACATAAAGATCTGGCGATCGGCCCATATCCACACAGGCATCGGTCAAGTAGACCGTGCGCTCCGCGTAATGCGGAAACTTCGCAAGAAATTCTTCGCCGGTGGTGATCACCTGGTGCGACTGGTTACAGATCTTCGCGACCTTGCGCGCCAGCATTACATCTTCGTTCTCCCGGTACATGCTACCGAAGGTGTAGCACGGCATCGAGCCTGGGTCGGCATTGTGCCAGGCCATAATGATTCGAGTGTCCAGACCACCGGTTAGGGACACTCCAATCCGTTCCGATCCACCGAAAAAACGGGGCAAGTTCCGCGAGAATACGTCACGCAGCGTGTTGAAGTACTCCTCCGCCTGCAGAGGCTCCTGGTTCTCCCACTCCGCTGGATCGAAGTAGTGATTCTTCGCCTCAAGCGCACCGTTCCTGAACGAGTATGCCGAGCCCGGCGGAAGAACACTGATTCCCGGGAATAGCGTTCGATTCTCCAGAACGCACCCGCACACAATGAACTCGCCAAGGCCGCGGTCGTCGACTCTTCTCAGTTCCGGGCATGCTTTTAGGATCGCCTTCGCTTCGGCCGCGAAATAGAAAGCGTCCTCACCCTCATAGCAGTACAGCCGCTGCAATCCGTAGCGGTCGTTGAAGAGCAGTGCCATGCCCGCTGAACGATCTGCCACCAGGCCATGGAATCTGCCATTCAACTGCTTGGGAAAGTCGCCTTCTTCTTCATACCTGTGCACGAGATACGACGGGCCTCTGCTGGGAACATCGTGTCCGCGGCTCCGCAATTGTTGATGTAGGTCGGGATCCGGAAACTCCTCGCCAGAAAACAGCAGCGTCACATCCCCGCTCTCGTTTTGCAGCGGCATATCGGCAGCGAATGCGCCCCGCGTTGCAACCCAACCGACGTAAACACCAAGCGAAGGATCGCTCCATACTCCCGATGTGTAGAACGGCTCGTGCAACATGGTTTTGAGCATGTTGCACACCGTCTCTTCGGCCCACACCTTCGGCCGCTTGGTGATAATTCCAACTAATCCCGGCATGTAGAGAGCTTTCCCTCGGTGAAATCAATCTTCGAGTGCGTGATTGGGAAATGGATTGCACAACATGAGTTGGGCAGAGCCACACGAATTTCCGGTGTCTTCGCTAAGTGCTGTATTCGAGTTCCTTGGGGCGCGTTAGCATCGAATACACTTCAACTGTTTTGCGGCCCGCCTTGTCCCATGAGTGGTCCGCCTTGATGAACTCCTTGATCTTCTCTCTCCGCTGATCAAGCGCCTCGAACAGATCACTCGAGAAATAGCGTTCGATTGTGCGAGCAAGATCGTCAGCATCGGCGGGACGACACACGAACCCGGTCTCTCCCTCAATAATGTCATGCGCGAAAGACCCCACTTCCGTACCAATTACGGGCAGACCAAAGCTATAGGACATAAACAGCACGCCGCTTTGGAAGATCTGCGTGTACGGTAGAGCGAGCACGTCCGCGGCTTTGAAATACAGTTCAATCTCATTGTCCGCGATGAATTTCGTATGCTGGATTACCTGCTCCTCCATAGAGCTCTGTTCGATCGCTGCCTGGACTCCTCGCCACTGCGCTTCAGCGTCCTTCATCGGTTCGCCGGCAATAATCAGGCGATAGGCGGCGTCCTTGGGCGCGAGGCGGAGAAACGCATCAACGAGCAGGTCGATTCCTTTATACGGAGCAATCCTGCCGAAGAAGAGAACTGTCTTATCCGACGAATTCAATCCGAGTCGCTTCTTCGCGTCAGCCGAGGTCAGAGAGGATTGCGGCACCATATCGTAGGTCCCGAATGGGATCACTGAAATGTTCTGCTCGCGCACCCCGAAGATCTCCACCAACTGTTGTTTCATCAGCTCTGTGTGCACGAAGATGTGATCGACATTCCGGTACTGAAAGCGCAGCGTGAACCGGTTTAGAAATGAATCGGCCCCGTCTCTCTCTGCGGCATTGATGTTGTGAGCCGTGAATACCACCCTCTTGCCCAGCAGCTTGTAGTAAAGCAGCAGGAGAGTTCGATCAAAGACAGGAAGTCTGTAATTCCACAAAATGTGAAAGATTTCGGCGGATGTCGTAGCCGCGTAGATCATCAACCGGATATACACCTGAATAAATGCCAGGAGTTTCGCAACCTTGCCGCGGCGTACCTGCGGGCTTGCATAGAGTGTCAAAAAGCGCAGGCCATGCTGTTCCTCCGGATCTTCGGACTTTATTTCGGAGTTGCAGATCACGTCGACAGGAACGCCCAACAACGCCAGCGTTTGCCAAAGCCCGCTGGCATAATGCTTGTCAATTCCACCCGTAAACAGGGCGATTTTCGGTGGTGGAATCTCGCTCTTCATATGCCTTAGGTCCTTCAGAATCTTCGCACCGCCGGAATTGAACGCACATCCCTAGAAAATCCACAGCAGGGTTCGCCGATTGTGTGATTGTTCGCTGTAACCGCGCTGTGCTATTCTCAGGTCGATTCCCGGGACAACAAATTGAATTTGTAAACCTATAGAAGTCTGGGAACTCGGCCGTGCTCCTGATTTCAGACCTGGCCTGCTGGGAACCTCTAAGTTCCCGATTTGAAAGTAATTATACTCAAGCCTTGGCACGAAATCCTGGAGCAAGATATTGAATCAGCTGCACTTGAGCCCAACCTCCAGTTCGCATCGCGAGTTTGCTCTCAGACTTTCCGCCGGTAACCCAAGTAACCACCGGGTGGCTCGTTGGTGCAGCGGTTTCATTCCTTGCGTACTATCCTCAAAACAACCGTTCCTGTCGGTTCTAAACGCACTCGAAGGCGGATTTGCAATCCCCCAAAGGTGGCGTCGTATAGGCACTCAGTGCCAATAAAGGAGTTGCTCGATCGTGAAGAAGCTATCTTCCATCTTTTTCGTTAGCGTTTGCGCGCTGGTTATTTCTCTTCCAGCAATGTCGCAATCCTGCACCAGCGCCGTTTGTACGGCTGCGAGCCCAAACCAGTCAGACGTTCTCGCTGCCCTTCCGTCCAGCGGCAACTCAAATGCAACCGTCGTGGTAAACATCCCGGCGGGAACCGCTTCCTGGACGAGCGGCATAAACTACACCGTGCCGTCAGGCGTTACGAATCTGACGATTCAAGGTCAGAGCTCGATCAATTGGTCTGGAACCGCCGGTACGTCTAGCTATACCTATTCTGTCAGCGATCGCACGGTCATCCAGGACGGAATTCCAGATCATACCTACCTCATGCGTATTACGACGGGCGGAAGTAATACCCAATTCCGAATGACCGGGCTGACCATCGAAGGCGGAAGCGGAGGTACCGGATATTCGAAGTACGGCGCCATTCTCTTTCTCGGGAACTCGAACGCCTTCCGGTTCGATCACAATCACATCGACAACACCACCTACGGAAGTTCGGGGACGTCGACAGCGACGGCGTGGGTTCGGGTTTACGGCGGAATCAAGGGCGTACTCGATCACAATTTCATTAACATGGGCACCAACACTACAATCTCCGGCGGTTTCGAAGCTTACAACGCAGTTGACGACAACATCGGGATGGGCGACGGCTCCTGGGCAAGTTCCACTGGATGGGGCAGCGACAAGTTCCTCTTCATGGAAAGCAATTACTACATCGGTGGCGCGCCAAATGATTGTGCTGAAGGCGGCCGTTTTGTCATGCGCTACAACACAATCAACTCCGCATACGTCGGAATCCAGACACATGCCACCAAGTCGGCGGCTGGCCCCGGACGTGGTTGCCGCGCCTATGAGGCTTATCACAACTACCTGACAGGTCCCAATGACCAGGGGCAGGGCGGGTACGGTGCTTCCAGGGCGTCCGGAGCAACGGGTTCTAAACAGGGTTCGGCACTTGTTTGGGGCAACACCATGGCGGAAGGCTATTACCGATTCTTCCAGGCAAATACAGATCGCGCCACAAACGCCGTTTCTGAGGGGAGTCAGCCCGGCAATTGGGGATATTGCGGAACCGATGTAAACGGAAGTGGTTCCTCCTGGGACGGCAACTCCAACTCGACAACCGGATGGCCCTGCATGGACGGACTCGGCCGCGGTCAGGATACTCAGAAGCTGAATGGCGCGAGCACCATCAGCGCTCGCGTTAACACCGCAACCGGATCTCAATCCTGGCCTCATCAGTATCTCGAGCCCATCTACATGTGGAACAACACAATTCCTTCTGGCTTTACTTACGTGATGATCGGCAGCCAGGACGCACAAAACAATCGCGACTACTACTTCGATTGCGGTTCTTTCAATAGCAGCTGTTCAGGTTCCTTCAACGGCAGCGCAGGAACTGGATATGGCCCACTTGGCAGCCGACCCTCTTCGTGCACGGCGGGTCCGGGAGGCACATATGGGACAAGCCCCTCCGGCTCCTATGGCGTGGCCTATTTTGCTACCGATTCGAATACCCTCTACGTCTGCAGCAGCGCGAATACCTGGACTGCAATCTACAAACCGTACACCTACCCGCATCCGCTTGTAAGTGGAACATCAAATACATCCTCAACCCCACCAGCACCAACGGGCCTCGTCTCGACCGTCTATTGACTCTGCGCGACTTGCGTTCTGCGAACTGCCCGGCTTCGGCTGGGCAGTTCTGTTTGTGCAGAGCTAGAGGATCGCTCTCATATCGCCGCCCTGCACCTGAAAGAGCATCTTATCCCAGCTTCGAAGCAGTGACCATTTGAGACGTACCATCGATGCTTGAACTTGCTTCGCTTTAAGCCCGCCGAAGAGCCCCGCAACCAGCGCAAACTTCCAGGAAAGCTCTGGGGTTCGCAGAGATCCACCCAATTCCTTCGCTATCGATTCGGCTTGTTTTACGAGGTCGGGCCGGTTGGGATAGAAGAATGGCAGCCAGTTCTGAAGGTACGCAACACATGCACTCCGTACTCTCGGGCTATCTTCCAGCGAACGAAGATATTTGATATGCAGTTGCATGGAGCACATCTGTGCCTCCATTTTGCTATCAGAGAGACCGATGTAGCTCAGGCAGTTCACGCCCGATCTTCGGTAATATACCTTTGATTCCGGCACAAAACGAACTTCGTCACTCGCGAGAAGAACTCGGCAGAAGTACTCCCCATCATCATCTCCCAGTAATCTCGTGTCCCACGGACCCGCCGCTTCCGCTAACTCTCTGCTGACCAGCCAAACACCGGTTTGCATGAAGACCCCGAGCGTCATTTTGCGCATCAACCAGTCGAGCGGACTGAGATCGCACCATAGAGGCGTGGGAATGAACTCCGACCGATAATGCCGGTAGACAAATTCTGCCCAACTGCCCGACAGAAGATTTCGCTTGCTCGCGTGATCCCCAAGGGCGTCCATTTGAGTAGATATCTTGTCCGGAGCGAGCAAATCGTCGGCGTCCAGGTACTGGATGTAATCTCCTTGACTCAAAGCTAGTGCTTTATTTCTGGTCGCAGCGGCACCTTGATGTTCATTTGCAACGATGCGCACCTGCTGCGATGCAAATTGACGAGCGATTTCCAGCGTTCGATCGGCCGAACCATCGTCGACGACGATGATTTCCTTCGGCTCCCACGTCTGTCCAACCGCTGATCGAAGCGTTTCCGCAATCCACTCTTCAGCGTTGTACGCAGGGATGAGAATTGATACCAGAGGTTTCAAAAGTCTTTCCTCCTCATTTCGCGCAAGGAGTTCAGGAATGGCGGCGCAATCGCTGCCAGAACATAATTTAAGAAGATTGTCATGAATCGAAGCGACAGCGTGTTTTCAGCTCAAATATTCAAGATGAAGCATTTTCGGAGGCGCAAAATCCGGTTTTGGCGCTTTCTGCAGCACCCAATGAAGAACCTGAGTTGTAGCTTCTGCTTTGGCTTCCCATGTCAGTCGCTCACGCGCATACTCAATACCGCGTTCGCGAAGTTGCTTGAGCAGCTTACGATCGTTCTCAAGTTCGATGAGAATCTTTTCCATTTGGGCGACGATGTCGTCCTCGCTGGTTAGCGCTACCTTGTATCCCACAGATGAATTGACGATGTCGCCGGGGCCACCAAAATCAGCTACTACCGGTACCGCTCCCGAGGCAAGCGCCTCGAAAACGACGCCCGCACCATTATCCCGAAGCGTCGGGAACACAAAAACATCGGCGAACCGCATTTGCTTGAGCACTTCGGAGTGACCCAGCCACCCGCAAAATGTCACGCTGTCTGCAATTCCCAGAGATTTGGTCAATTCTTCCAGGCGCCCTCTCTCCGGACCATCGCCGACCACCGTAAAACGGGCTAGATTCTTTCGGAGTATTGGAGCTGCCGCGCGCAAGGCCAGATCACACGCCTTTCGTGGGACCAGTCCCCCGACAAACAGCAATTCCAGCTTTGCGCTTTCCTCCCGATTACGTCCATCCGCAGTCACAAGGGAGCGAGCAATTCCGGGCTCCGGAACAAAGAAAAGCTTTTCGGCGTACGCAGTGAATTCCGAGTACGTCTGCGAAGATGCTGCAATGATCGCCGCTGCATGCCGGTAAGTCGACCGCGCGAAAGGAAGATATCGATAGACCTCTCGCAAATTCGATATCCACTCCTTTTGATTCTCTAATTGCGTGAATCCCGGTGGCCAGGGCAGGCCACCGTTCAGTGGACCGATTACGAATGGAATGGGTCCCTTCCGCAAGAAATAGGCAAAAGGACTGGGAATCACGGGGGACATCGGAAGAAGACGGAGCACGACGTCAAAATCGCCCGAGTAGATCCGGCCTCGCAATTGCCGCCATGCCTGCCACTCAAATGCCAATGCGGATGGATAGCTGAACGCCGTCAGGACTTGAGTGTCATAGTTGTATTTGAAGATCTTGCGCATGCTCCAGTCATTGAAGCGTTCCAAAGTTGGCATGCGAATCACTTCAATAGAACGAAACGGTCCGTTTGCACGTCGAACGTGATCCTCGCTCGGTGCTCCAATGACCAGGTCAACATCGTGGAGCTGAGCAAGTGCTGCCGCATGCGAATAGGTGACGTAAGGCATGCTGACACCTTCGGGATCGCAAAAAGACGCAAACAGCAAGATACGAAGCCGATTCATAAACCTCCTGTGTTGTTCGTTAGACCTGACTTACCTAGCGGAGCAACACCATTCTGGGCGATCATGCGCGAAGAACACGCCCATTGCTTGCCTGCAGATTTCAACCGTAATGCCCGGGTGGGAGACGCATCGCGTCGCGCTCTACTCTCCTACTGACTGCGGCGCGGCTGGTTGACGTTCGTCAAGATCAATGCTTGCCACTTTGGCGGAACCGCGCTCCGGCAGCAGTTCGCGAAGCAGACCTATCGTATTGTTGAGGGGTCCGAAACCGCGGTGCAGAATCACGACGAAACCGATGTATAGAGCGAAGAACAGTAATGATATGAAGAGAATCCGAAGTAGAGCTCCGCTTGCATCAACGACTGAAGGAAACTGCGCCGTTGCTTCCCACACCGTCAGCCACGTTATACCTGCCGCCAGCGATGACGCGACGAAGAACTTCCAAATCACCGCAACAATTGAGCCCAATCCAAGTTGAATCGGTTTCCCTGCATACCAGAATCCCGGGAACATGAGTAGGAAGAATGAGGCCGTCCAGGCCAACGCAATTCCTGACGGTCCCCAAGGCAACAGCAGCAGAAACAGAGTCGCTGTACAAGCGAATTCGATCAACCCCCAGAAGAACCACCGTTCCGGTCGGCCAATCGAAAGATGAATCCAGCCGTGGGTTTCATACAGCAGCATCGCCCCAATCCCAGGACCAAATAATGCAAATATCTTGCCGGCTTCATCCCATCCTGGTCCAAGAAGAAGCCGGATAATGTCTTTTCCCACGAGCGCAAAATCTGCACCAATTCCCATTCCGACCAGAGCCAGTACCGAGATTGCACCGAGAAAAAATCGAAGAAACTGCGCCCTGTCGTCGCGAATCTTGCTCAACGTACTCACGACCACCGCCGACATCGGTGCTAGCAGTTGCGACTCGGGTAATACGAACAGGTCGTAGGCCTTCTTGTAGAATCCCAGCATTTTCGCGCCGAAGCGCCAGCCAACCAGGAGATTATCGGTGTTGCGCGTCAGGTAGTTGAATGCGTAATGCGAATAGACATTGACCGAAAAAATCAAACCATGCCGGGTTCCTTCAGTGCGGCGAGGCCAGCCGGGCGTCCACCGGCAAAACATCCAGGCGCCGCCGGTTGTTGCGGCCGATTGCAAAACAATGGCCCAAACCAAAGCCCAGTAATGCCATCCTGCAATTGCAAACACAATCGCGGAAACTACATAAGCAATTTGTCCGAAAAAGCTGATCAGCGCAGTTGTTCTGAACTGCATCGCGCGCTGCAGGAGCCCGAGGTGGATCCATCCGAGGCAGCCAAGCATGATCATCGGCGACATAGCGATCGCGACGCCCGTGACACTGGCGTTGTGATAGAACAGCGCCATCAGCCGCGCTGAACCAGCGAACACAAGTGTCAGCAGCGCACCTACTCCGACTTCAACCCAAAACAGATTGTTCGTCAGTGTCTCAGTGAGACTTTCACGTTGAACGATCAGCTCGGTAAACCCGGTATACCCAAAACTGCGAAAAAGAAGTCCAAAGGTCGTCACCATCGTGACTACGCCAAAGTCAGCTGGCGTCAACAATCGCGCCAGCACCATCACAGACCCCAAAGTCAGGACAAAGTTTGCTGCCTGTCCTGCAATTGCGGCTCCAGCTCCGCGAACTGCCGTTCGGCGAAGCGCACCTTCGGCGACTACTACTTCAAAGCTTCCATCGATGCTGAACGGCTTCACACACTCTCCACTGCAGATCACGCCGGCGCGCGAAAGCGCCTCTATTTCGGTAATTGCTCGTTGAGAGACTCAGCCAATCGCGTCGTGAATATCGCTGCGCCCTTGCGGTTCATGTGAATTCCATCTTCCTGGTAGTAGGTGGAATCGAATTCGCCGTCCTTCACTGGAACCAGCACCGGTATTCCATGTTCCCGTCCAACTTCCTGAATGACTGCCGCGCCATTCTGATATGTGGGCGGCACGACAAAGATCAGGTGGGCGCCATTCGAACGACAAAGTTCATCGAGCGCTGACAGCCGATTCTCCGCTGCCATTCTGAGCACCGAGCCTTTGAGTTCCTCATCTCGAACTGCAGCGTACTGGGTGTGAAACATGCCTCCGACGCTCGGAAGCACGCGACTCATCACATACCCGCGCGTAATCTCTCTCGTGCTGTAGAACTCACTGTAGTGCGACATAATGAACTCACTCGCCCGTGTTGCGTCCATGTGAGTCAACCTGACGATCTTCAGCAGATCCGACTGCTGAACCATGTAGCGGGCAGTGATGTCGCCGCGAACTCCCGAGCTTGCCAGTTCGTTCGGGCTCAAGCCAACCAGAACATATTCTGGCCGCGTACCCTCAGCGAACAATCGCCGCAGACCGAAAAACCAATCGTAGTAATTGGTTCCTAAAACGAAGTACGGTGTCGGAACGTATCTTGGATTGAGCGCGGTCTGGAACTGTGGTAGGTCCACACCCTCCACCATCAGGGAGTTTCCCAGCATTGCAAGATGCGGATTCCTCGTTTCGCTCGCATCCCGCACTGCCAGAAGCACGGCCCGTTGCGCAACTTCAAGACGTTGCACCTTGCTGGTTGAGTCGAATTTCGCCCGGCTAACGATTTCAAGCCCGGCAAGCATCACCGCGATCGTCCCAATGAGGGCAATCGTAAAAAGGTCCAGCCTCGCGGCTCTTATCGATTTCTCAGAAACGGAAGTAGATAAAGGCATGATTACCGCTCGCGGAAAACAAAATAAGTAACAGCATTGCAGTCACGGCTGCACCATAAGCAATGAGCGGTGATTGATTCTGAAACACATATTCGCCGCCGCTGGATTCCATCTGTAAATCCATTGCCAGACCCAGCACGACGAGAACACCCAGGAACAACCATGCAGGGCCATACTCCGGGGACCAATTAAAATGCCCCAGAGCCCCGAGCATCTTGAACGCACCGGATACAGTTTCCGCTCTGAAGAATATCCACGACAAACAAACGACGTGAAACACCAGCAGTTGCTTTCCGACCCTGACGAGCAATCTGGGCTCAACCAGCTTGTCGCGCTTTCCACCGATCCATCGCTCGAGGGACAGAACCCCTCCGTGAATCGCTCCCCAAACTACAAACGTCCAATTCGCGCCGTGCCACAATCCACCAAGAACCATCGTAATCAGCAGGTTCCTGTACGTCGTTCGTGTGTTCCCGCGACTCCCCCCGAGCGGGATATATAAGTAGTCCCGTAACCACGTGCTCAGGCTGATGTGCCACCGACGCCAGAAATCCTGCAGACTGATGGCAAGGTAAGGCTGGCGGAAATTTACCATGAAATGGAAGCCCAGTAATTGGGCGCTGCCCCGGGCAATGTCGCTATAGCCGCTGAAGTCGCCGTAGATCTGCCATGCGAACGCGTAACATCCTAGAAGCGTTGCCCACCCATTATTCCCAAAGCTCCCACTGAAAGCCGCATTAGCGAGGTGCGCGCAATTGTCAGCAATAACGGCCTTGCGAACAAATCCCATCAAGATCAACATGCACCCGTCGCGGAATGCCGTGGGCTGAAACACGCGCGGCTTCTGTACTTGCGGAAGCAAGTGAGAGGGTCGCTGAATCGGACCCGCGATCAGATGCGGGAAAAGGCTGATGAACAAGCCGTACTCGACAAAATTCCGCGACGCCTTGATTCTTCCGGCATGGACATCAACGATGTACGCGACTTCCTGAAAGGTGTAGAACGAAATTCCTGGCGGCAGGATAATCGCAAGTAAGCCGCGAGGAACGTTATGAAAACCTGCTGCATCGAGTGCATAGACCGCCGAATCAAGAAAGAAATTGAAGTACTTAAAAAATCCCAGAATCGAAAAATTCAGAATCAGGGAGGCGATGAGCAGGGTTTTGCGGGCACCCGGGTCAGAAGCGTCCTCGATCTTTCGTGCGATCACAAAGTCGATCAGCGTCGATGCGATCATCAACAGCAGAAAGCGCCAGTCCCACCAACCGTAGAAGAAGTAGCTAGCCAGCAGGAGGAGCAAATTTTGCCGCCGCCACTTCAGGCGCCAATACACAGTGACAACAAGAGCGAGAAACAGCAGGTAGATGGGAGTATCAAAAAGCATTTTCGGGGAAATTTCATGATGCGCACCCGTCCAGAATCCGAGGGCACGCTATACTCGCAAATGACTCGAATGCTAAGCCAGGTTTGTTTGAACCGTCTGCGGATGAGGAACTCCCAGCCGCTTTCCTTCTTGCACAACCGATTCTGTGATCAGTCCAGAAGTGATACCGGTCGAGGTGAGAATCGAGAGAAGCAGAAAAATCCAGATCGGATTTGGGGAGCGAAATCCCGCCTCTGTTGCGCTGTATATGAATGAAACGGTGATGTAGGCCAGTGCCAGACCCGCGAGTGACTGGTTTCTTTTCAACGCTGCCAGACCACGTGCAAGCCCGCTCACAAGAATCAGTACCACGATCCCGATTCCAACCCACCCAAGATTGAGGTAAAGCTCGATGTATCCATTGTGAGCCTCAGTTACAAGGATTTCCGGGTGCCACCAACCAGCGCGGGAGAGAGCATTCCACAGCAGCTTCGCATTCGGGCTGATCCAGTAGCCCTCAAAGCCGGCACCGAAGAGTGCATTGGGAACAGTTGGAATCAAAGCCGCCCAAATGTCAGTGCGACCGGAAAGGTTAGAATTTCTCCCTAAGGCGCTTGCTACAGTATTGACGCTGAATGCAAAAGCAAATCCAGCAGCAATTAGAACTGCGGCGCAAAGCAAGCCCACTCGAGCAGGTCGGCGACGGAAAGTGCGCAGAGTCGTCGCAAACATTAATCCTCCGCCCAGCGCAAAACATGCCAGAGAGGTTGCGGAGTCGGCCATCCTAAGGAGAACGAGGCAAAATAACAGCAACGTGGTCTGGGCGATCAGCCGGTTCTTCCGCTCCCGACTCTTTTTGGTCCGCCACAACCGCAGGAGCTGCCAGAACGTTCCTATCGAAATTACCAGAAGAACCACTCCGAAGACATTCTTATTGGTTGTAATACCGGTGTTCACCGTCAACCCATCGGGTGTGTATCCGCGGCCAAGATCTGTGTATTTGATGAACAGCAAAGAAAGCGGTAACAAAACGAAACCGGCCCGAGATAGAAGTCGCTTGATAGCCGCCGTCGGATCCGGATCCGTGACCACTACAAGCATCATGACAAGATCACTCGTAGATCGGATCCAACGCTTCGCCGAGATATCAGGATAATAAGACCAACTTGCACTGATAAGGCAGTAGGTGAAATACAGCAGAATCGGCCAGTTTGCTGCCAGCAGAATCCGCACCTTTCTTCTGCGCCGATAGAGAATGGCAATCGCGAATGCCAGCAGAAGGCTGAAGAATACCGCGTCGATCGGACTGCCTTCTATTTGAGCGTTTACGCTTTCACCCGAGGAAACCCCAAGCCACTCTGATACCGAGCGCGAGCACACCAGCCAAAGGTAAATGACTGGGAGCCAGAGTGCTTTCGAGGAGCGAACTGATCTCTCGCGGTCAAGGTAGAACAGTCCAGCGATCCCGCAGAAACAGATCAGAGTAGCGAGTATAGGTTTCATCGAGGGTATTCGACTGGATGTAAAAGTTGCGCATCGTTGAGAACGATGAGTCTTTCCTCAACGGTCAAGACTTTGGGGCTTCATTGCCCGATCGTAGGTACGAAAAGTTTGGAGCCGGCGGGAGGGTTTCAACGCTCCATCTGCCGATTACAATTCGGCCGCTCTGGCATTGAGCTACACCGGCGTGCGAAACTTTTTATACCATACTGCCCTTGCACGAAGTCCCACCGCAATCATTGGGGCAGGAAGAATCCCGATCAAGCCTCGATGAAGATTCATCCCCATGCAGATTCTTCCCCATAACGTGAGCGGCACATAATATCGCGGAACGAGAATTTCTTGGAATCCGTTACGGACCTTGAACTCTCTTAGAGGGCTGTCTCTCTTGTTTCCGTAGTTATAGTTGCCGTACGTGATATGCGAAATCCCTCGCGAGTGGCAGGTCTCCACCGCCTTTGTGACAAGCGCATTTGCGGGCCTCTTGTCCAATTGGCTGGGCTTCACCGTCAGATTCAAGATTGCTGCGACCTTCTCCCGATACACGAGGTGCAGAAAGCCGATCATCTCTTCTCCGGAATATGCGCAGATGAAGTCGCATCTTCCCTCGAATTCTCCGTACCGTTTGACCGTCTCCTCGGAGGTGAGCCCATAATATGCGTTCTTTGCGCCCTGGCGCGTGGGTGAATCATCATTAACTCCCCGGATCCCCTCGACAACATCCGGATCGAGGCGGCGGATCGCTAGCGTGACGCCACGCTTCTGAGAGCGCCTCGTGTTTTTGCGACTCTCCTGGGGCAGCCCTTCCCACCACTGCTGGAAAGAAACCAGCGATATGGCGGCAATACTTTCCCGCTCCATTCGATATTGGAAGAGCTGATCCGTTGCCGGCAATTTTTGAGCGAACGTGAAGATGTCCGCTTTCAATGTGCTCCTGCTTTTCTTCAGGGCTTCCACGTAGAGTTCGGGAGCGTCAATCGCCCTCTCCCTCATCTCCTCACCGCGAATCTTCGCAATACGCAGGCGTTTCCCGGTGGCGATCAAGGTATCGTTGTTCACCTGGATGGCCGGGATCTTTACCCAGCGGCCTTTGGTTCTGACTTCCACGGAATGAGGCGTCAGAGCCATGCTGGGGTATTGAATCTCTGATCCCATTGTGAATCTATTCTCCCGAGGAAATCTTCTGCCGCCGCAAAGGCCTGAACCTCAATGCATGGCAGGCGTCAATCGATGCTGCTCAATGAATGTCTTGTCTTCCTGCGATACCATTTTCTCAATCGCGGGATGCGGAAATGAGACCACGGCCGGAGCGAAGAGTATAGCCTTCGCGTTGCAACCGCTGCTTCGCTTTTTCCAGTTTCGTCCAACCATCTTCAACATCGTGATACTCAAAAACGATATTCCGAATTCGAGCGTACACATCAGACGCGGTGCTATCCAGGATGGCGTACTCTCCACCTTCGCAGTCTATCTTCAAAAGATCGACTCTCTCCAAATCATAGTCTCGCATAATCTGACTTAACGAGATTCCGGGAATGGAGCGCAGAGGCTGATCGGTATGAAGGTACCCTGAGACCATACACTGAGCTTCATCCGGAGCGTCGATGTTCATCATTAGATCTGCTCCGTCCGTGACGGCCTTGTTAAGGGGCAGGATGCGTCCTGTGTAGCCATTGTTATCGATATTCCTAAGAAGCAGTTCCCAGTTTCGCGGCGAAGGTTCGCAGACGATTACCTTTTTCGCGTTGAGTCGCTTTACGGCATACAGAGCAAAGTCACCAATGAAACCGCCCACATCGATGACCACCGGGTTCGGCGGGACAGACAGATCCCGTATATAGCAATCATCGAGAAAGATTTCGGCGATTGTCATCGCATCGCCATAGTTCTGCCGGATCGTGATCGTGAGTCCGTCGATCGTGCGCAAGTCCACGGACGATGTCACACTTTTTGCGTGCAGGGCCTCATTGAACTGATGAGCATTCACGAAGTATCGACGCGCGCCACGATAGACACGGCGGATATGATAGGCCTCCCGCGCCGCGCAATAGATGCGCCTCGAAACATTATTGGTTGTCAAAATCTTGCGTATGGTGGCGTTCATGAGGGTGCCTCGCCTGCGAAACCATGAAGCGTTTGCAGTCTGCTGCTTTGTGGCTTACGCGATCGGCCCCGTGGAAACAAGAGTCGGAATCGCCGAGTCAGCCGCTGTGCGCGTCTTCGTTGCAAATCCGACTACTTCCGCAGCCACTTTCTCCTGCTGCGCAAGCTTCAACTGCGGATACATTGGCAGTGAGACGATTTCCGCCGCTGCACTCTCGGTCACAGGAAAATCGCCTGCCCCGTAGTTGAGCGACATGTAGGCGCGCTGCAGGTGTAGTGGCACCGGATAGTGAATTGCCGATCCGATTCCCGCTTCCTTCAAATGCTTCATCATGCCTTCGCGGTCGCTGGTCCGAATCACATACAGGTGGTACACGCCGCGAGACCAAGACGGTTCCCATGGCAGACTGATGGCATCGCAGCCTGACAGGAGCCGGTTGTACTCAACGGCCTTTGCGTGGCGCTGTTCATTCCACACTTTCAGGTGCCCGAGCTTCACATGCAGAATCCCTGCCTGCAGCGCATCTAGCCTCCCGTTATATCCCTCGATATCGTGATGGTACTTCCGGCTCTGGCCGTGATCGCGAAGCATCTTCATCTTTTCGGCCATGCCCGTATCGTTCGTGGTGATCGCACCGGCTTCGCCACATGCTCCCAGATTCTTTCCTGGATAGAAGCTGAACGCGGCAGCACGCCCAATCGAGCCCGCTTTCATCCAACGGTTCTGCTTCTTAGAGAAGTACTCTGCCCCATGCGCCTGGCACGCATCCTCGATCACGATCAAGTTGTATTCATCCGCGAGTTCGAGGATCCCATCCATATCCGCCATCTGCCCGTACAGATGTACCGGAACGACGGCCGTTACTGGCCTTCCGCTCCTCAGGCTCACAAGCTGCCCCGACCTGTCGCGAACGCATTTCTTCTCGAGATATCGTCTCAGCATGACGACGGACATGTTGTAGGTCTGCTCATCCACGTCAACGAACTCTGGAATCGCGCGGGCCTGCGAGATCGCCTCAGTGGTGGCAATGAATGTATTCGGAACCGTAAGCACAACGTCGCCTGCCTGCACTCCACTTGCGATGATCGCAAAGCGCAACGCATCAGTTCCGCTATTGACCGCAATGGAGTGACGCGTATCGCAGAACTCCGCAAACGCAGTCTCGAAATTCTCGACCATCGGACCACCAATGAATCCGGCCGAATGCAGCACACGGCGGAATAAGGCCGTGAGTTCCTCTTCGAGTTCAACATGCGGAGTTACAAGGTCGAGGAACGGAATTGATACGTCAGTATTCATACTCTCTCCTGACTCATGATTGATGAGACGTGCAGCTAACGGCTTTGAAACTCCGTTGATTCAGAATGCGGATCCGGCTAACTGTTTTGCTGCAGCCGATCTCTTCAGAGATCTGCAGTGCTGACTTCGTCTTTCTTCGCCGCATCCAGGTAGCGCAATACTCGCGCCGGATTGCCGGCAACGACTGCACCGGGGGGAACATCGCGTGTAATGACACTCCCCGCTCCAACGATCGCGTTTTCTCCGATGGATAGATTGGGAAGAATCGTCGCGCCCGTGCCGATCGAAGCACCGCGTTTTACTATCGTCTTCTCGACCTTCCAGTCCGCCTCGGTCTGCAGCCCGCCATCGGAAGTGGTTGCGCGCGGGTAAATATCGTTGGTAAACATAACGCCGTGACCGATGAAAACATTGTCCTCGATCTCGACTCCTTCACAGATGAACGAGTGGCTTGAAATCTTGCAACGCTTGCCCACCTTGGCGTTCTTCTGTATCTCCACGAAGGCGCCAATCTTGCTCTCGTCCCCGATCTCGCATCCGTAAAGATTGATGAATTTTGCCAGGCGAACGTTCGCCCCCAGCTTAACGTCATCCGCAATGCTGTTGAAGGTGTTCACAGGTAGACCAGCGCCCCCCGCTTCTTCAGCGACTCGTTCGCAGTCTCCAGCATGCGGACCACCCGCAGCCCGGCACACCCGTCATTGAAAGGTCTCTGTCCGTTGGCGACGCAATCGACGAAATACGTCATCTCTTGCCGCAGTGCTTCTCCCTGTTCCAACTGCGGAGACCACATATCTCCAGATCGATAGCTCACGAGCAGTTCGTAAACGCCTTCTCGGCTGCCTATCTGCACGCCCTTGTCGTAAATCTTCAACTTCTCATCGGCTTCAAGGTCGTTCCACACCAGCATCCGCTTCTCGCCGCCGATCAGGGTTGTCCTTACCTTGACGGGCGAGAGCCAGTTCACATTGATGTGGGCGATTACCTTTTCGGGGAAGTAGAGAGTCATGAATGCAACATCTTCATGGCCATTCAAATGACCTTGCCCCGTAGCCACGATGGCCTGCGGATCGCCCTTCAGCAGGTAATCCATGATCGACAGATCGTGCGGAGCCAGATCCCACAGCACATTACAATCGTGCTGGAACAATCCAAGATTGACCCGCGTCGAATCGTAGTAGTACAGGCTTCCCAGAGCGCCGTCATCAACCAGTTGCTTGATCTTCCTTACAGCTCCCGTAAACAGGAACGTATGGTCAACCATGATCGTCAGGTTTTTCTGGGCGGCGAGGTTGATCAATTCTTCACCCTGGGCCGATGTGCTCGTGAACGGTTTCTCAACGAAGACATGCTTTCCGTTTTCCAGTGCAGCCTTGGCCAGTTCGTAATGCGTCCACACCGGTGAAACGACGGCAACTGCGTCGATCTCGGGTGACGTCGTCACCTCGCTTGCACTCGAAACTACCTTCACTCCGGGATGTGCCTTTTGGGCTCGAAGACGAGCCTGGGGGCTTATCTCCGCAATAGCCAGAACCTGAGATCCCTCGAGATTCATGAGGTTTCTCACAATGTTCGGGCCCCAGTAGCCGTAACCAATGACGCCAAACTTCATGATTCGCCGACTTTCCGCAGAATCGCTGACTGGTTGGGGGATGACGTGCGCAGGTTTCCAGACCGGGATCAGTGATGATCTCTGCCAGCTAAACGAAAGAAATTGACTGTGAATAGAAAGGACTGTTTAGTACGCGCCGGATCCGCGGATCACTGCGAGAGGTGTCCGCAGGAGAATCTTCAAATCGAGCAACGGACTCCACGATGTCGCGTACTTCAGATCAAGCCGCACCATCGCATCGAAGTCGACTGTACTTCTGCCTGTAACCTGCCAGAGTCCGGTAATGCCCGGCTTCACTTCCAACAGTCTGCGCCGATGCCATGTTTGGTAAGCAGCCAGTTCATAAGGAATCGGAGGCCGCGGGCCAACAAGGGACATGTCGCCGAGCAGAACATTGATGAACTGGGGCAACTCGTCCAAACTGGTCTTCCTCAGAAAACGGCCCACCGGTGTAATTCGTTTGTCACCCGTCAGTTTGTACACATTCCCCTGGGTTTCCTCGGCCGGAGCTCCCTTTCTGATCAGTTTCGTCACATACTCCTGGTGAACCCGAGCATCATTCTGCGCATACATCGAACGGAACTTCAAAAACTCAAACTGCCGTCCGTGCTGTCCCACCCGCATCTGTCGAAATAAAATCGGTCCCTTCGACGTAAGCTTGATTACAAGCGCAATCAGAACACAGAATGGGAAGAACACGGCGATGAGAATCAGGCTTCCCACGATGTCGATGGTCCGTTTCAGTACAAGCATCGGTTGCTTGTTGCTGGCCTGCTTCGAGAGATCCGGATAAAGCGCGGGATTGCTCGGCCGCCCCGGCCCGTTTTCATCCCAGTCATCGGGATAGTAGTGCAAAGAAATACTGATGAGGTTGAATTGCTCGAAACTCAATTCTTCCCGAAGCGTACTTGTGGCCCGGGTCAGAATCGTCATCAGAATGGCGCTTTTTTCTCCCGAAACAAGTCCGGTAAACACCGCTCCAATCGTCGACGCCCCCTTGTACCACCCCACCACATCGGTATCGCGGCTCGATGCCAGCAATGCTGCCATCACCGTTTCCAGAGCCGGCGCGGATTTTGCGCTACTCTGATTGGCAACCTCAACGAGCATCAGGACAAATGGAGCCTTCGAGCGCTCTGTCCGCTTTCGCTCAATCGCGATCACCCGCCTGAAACTCTCCTCGTCAAGGGCCCTGCGCTCTACTGCCGGTTCGCTGAGGGGATCATTTAGACTGACTGGCCGACCTTGTCTTCCCGTGTTCACTAGTCCTCCCAAGGCGTACGTCCATCTTCCAGTTACAGCAGATAATTTGCTTACTTTTCATACCATCCGTTGCAAAGGAAGCACCGGAGCGCATCGGAATTTTCTTCCAGAACTACAGAACCTGCAACGCTTCGTCAGAATCAAGCTTTCACAGCTTAGTGAAAGAGATCAGGCTTCCGCATCGTCGTTTGGTAACCGATTTTCGGGGCGATAGTAATAATCTGCATGGGCAACCGCCTTCGCGCTGTTCAAAACTGCTCCAATCACCTTCTGATTGGCCAAAGCTTCCAGTCCGCGCTTAAGCTGCTGCTTCCGTGTCGTCCCTTGCCGGGTCACAAGTAGAATCCCATCCGCCATGTTTGTCCAGATACTCGTGTCGGCGAGTGGGAGGATCGGTGGCGAGTCAATCACGACCCAGTCGAACCAGTCCGTAAGCTGTTCCATCATCGGGATCGCCCGGCCGGACTGCAGCAGTTCCAGTGAATTTCCCGTGGCATTGCCTGCCGGCAGAATCCAAATTCCAGGACCCTCGAGCCGGTACATGCTTTTCACCAGGGGTCTCTCACCGCTCAGCCATTCGCAGATGCCCGGCTTGCTTGGAATCCCGAAGATCTTCGATTGCGTGGGCCGCCGAACGTCACCTTCAAGCAGCAGAACCTTTTGTTGCGTACGAAGAGCGAGGGTGCAGGCCAGGTTTGCCGCCACCATGCTCTTCCCTTCCTGCGGAATCGAGCTCGTAACCAACACCTTTTTCAAGGGGCGCTGCCGGCGCATGTGGCGCAAACGCACGCCGAGAAGATGGAATGCTTCTCCGGCATGACTCTCTGCGTCCGGCAAAGAAACGAGGTGGCTCTCTTCCGCCGGAGCGATGCTCAATACCTCACACTGTGCGGGACCTTCGACCCGGTCCGCCGGCGGCAAAGCCGTTATCGTCGTCTTCAGAACGGTTGCTACAGGGTGAGGCGCGGCGCTGGTATCTGCGAGTGGATCCGCAACTCCAATCGAACTCTCCTGTGCGAGGGGAGTCGTCCATCCGTCAGGCTGGCTTGAGGACGTCCGGCCTGTCGATGCGTCGCGCTCAGCGCGCCTCAGCATCTCCGTAGCGCGCAATTCCGCAAGGGCGTCTTGCCCGCCGCGCTCCGCCTCGGAACGCTGTAACGCATCAAAGATTTGGCTCATGTTCCCCCGCTTTAACCGTAATAGGCATATTCATTTCCGAAGTGGTTCCTCCGCCCCTCTGGGTTGCCGCATAGAGATCCAGGAAGAAATTCTTTGCCCGTTCCAGATCCTGGTCGCCGTCGCCAAGACCGTTCTTGGCAAGCTTGGAGCCGTTTGTATTGAGATGGAAGTCTCGCGCTACCCCTAGAATCACTTCCTGGTCGATCGTCTTCAGCTGCCGGGCATACCCGGTGATCAACGCGTTCTCGCAGATTGTATTGATGAGTCGCGGAAAGCCCCTTGAGTACTGGTGGATTGCCTTCACTGCGTCGGGTGCGAACAGCGGCTCGGTCCGCGCATTCCCTCCCGCGATCGTTAACCGCTCCTGGATGTACCGGTCTGTATCCTGCTCGTCGAGCGGGGTGAGGTGCGCCCGGAGTGCAATTCTTTGTTTTAACGGCCTAAGTTCGAACGAATCCAGCTTCAGGTCCAACTCGGGCTGGCCGACAAGCACGATCTGAAGAAGCTTGTCGTCGTTGGTCTCCAGGTTCGAAAGCAGCCGGATTTCTTCGAGCAGTTCCATCGAGAGGTTGTGCGCCTCGTCGATAACCAGTACCGTGGTCAAGCCCTGTAGTCCGCGCGAAGTCACATATTTGCTCAGATCCAGCAATAATGTGCTCTTGCTTTGGTGTTCGTCGGCCTTCAACCCAAAATCCGCTGCTGCATAGTGCAGGAATTCGTGGGCCGACAACCGGCAGTTAAACAGGTAGGCATACGAAATCTCGCTGCTTTCCTTGAAGAGCTGCAACAGGCATCGCAGCATAAGCGTCTTGCCTGTTCCTACCTCTCCCGTCACGACGACAACACCCTTGTGGCGCCGAATGCCGTAGTAGAGCGCAGCCAAGGCCTCGTTGTGCCGTACTGTCGGCACGAAGCATGTCGGATCCGGGGTGAGGTCGAACGGGCTGCGGGTCAAATTGTAAAAGCTTTTGTACATGAAGATTCTCGAACTATCCTCGCAGGAAGCTGAACGCGGATCCAAGGCCGATGCAAATGCACACAACCGCCGTTAACGCCCAACCGAGCACATTGCGCCTCTTGTGCTTCTTTTCATCCGACGGACTCTGTACCTCCGGAATTTCCGCCAGTACGTTGATTCCCAGAAGAGCCTTGATGTCTTTCTCCCCGTGCATGCGATCATCGAGAAACTCAGAGAGAAACACGACCAAGGCGCCCAGCGCCATACCTGCCAAAACTCCGAGGCCGCAGAACTTCAGACGGTTCGGAAAGTCCGGCTTTACAGGAAGGCTTGGCGGATCGAGCATCGTGAACCGTTCTCCCTGTTGCAACTGCTCCATGCTCGTTGCCATGGCTGATGCGTTCTTCTTTTTGAACAGGTCATCGTAGTTTGCCTTCGACTGCTCATATCCGCGCGTGAGCTCGGCCAGCTGCTGTTCTGTTGCAGGTTCCGAGTTCAGACGTCCCTGATACTCGTTGATTCGCGTCTCTAGACCGCTGATGGCTCTCTCCCGGCTGGCGATCTCCAGCTGGTTCGCCTGCAGCTGGCTTTGCAGTTGCAGCAGTGGAGTCGATTCCACATCCACACCCTGCTTGCCCCCGGTTTTCGGAGCAGCCAGCAGCACCTGTCGCTGCCGTTCGGTGTCTGCAATCTGCGCCTTCAACTTCTGCACGTCGGGATAGGAATCGGTATAACGCGCCTTTAAGTCCGTGAGCTGCGACCTCAATTTCGCCAGTTCGCCATCGATCGCGCTGACCTCCGATGGGCCACCGTCGACCGAACGCCCCGACGCATGAAGGTTCTTGTATTGCTCAATGAGCGTTTGGAAATAGACGCGCTGTTGCTTGGCCGTATTGAGCGAGTCCTGCTGACTCTGTAACTGGCCTTGCAGGCCGGCCAGGATTTGAAGATTGCTCGTCTGCTGGCTTGGCAAAGCTCCCTCATGGATCGCTTCAAATTGCTTGACCTTAGCCTCCTGAGCGGCGAGTGCTACGCGGGCCTCCTCAAGCTGATCGGCAAGGAAGTTCGTCGTTCCTTCAGATTGCTGCTGCCGCACTTTATTGCTCTCAGAAATGAATAATTGTGTCAGCTCATAACTTACCTTCTGAGCCATACGGGGATCGCGCGCCGAGAAATTTACGCGAAACGCTGTGATCTCCTGATTCCGGTTGTCGCGTACCAGGTCGACGGTGATGTCTTTGCGCATCGCGTCCACTTTGTCATCCGGCGACTTCTGGTCTGGATAAAGCCCAAGCTTATCGATGATCGAAAGTAAGCGCGTTCTGCTCAGGATCTGCTGCGAGATGCTCTGTAGCCGGTCCTGCAGATTCTGGCTGACGTTTGGAGCCACGTAGGTTGACGGCATCGTGGGCTCTTCTACAAGAATCAGTGTGCTCGATTTGTACATCGCCGGCAGAATCCAGCTGACTCCCCACACAACCAGCCAACCGAGAAACAGCGGCACAAGGAAGTAAATGTGCCGACGGCGAATCAGGTCGACGTATCGATCGAAATCGGGTTGTGCTTGTTCCTGGTCTTCGAGTAGTTCAGGCATGCTTATCGTCCTAAGGGCCGGCTGAATTGATAAGAGATGGAGCCATATGCTCGGTTCGATCCGAGAAATGACGACGCCACCGCAATGTTCCCGTAGCTCTGATGGAAATGTTGATAGCCGGCTTCCATATAGATTTTTTCCGTAATCCTGTGCTGCACGCTCGTTCCGCCAGTTACCGTGTGCCCACCTGCATAAGCGGAGAACTGAGACGCGTTCGGATGAACGTTCTTGAACTGCATGTAATCCACATGCGCCTCGGCGCCCCACGTCTGGGACAGAGCTATTTGGCCATTGAGACTGCCAACGTTCGAATGATACGTGCCGATCAACCCTCCAGCTCCCGTGACCACATGCGACAGGCTTGCTGAAAGATTGGTGTGCTGCCTTTGCCAGCCTATGCTTCCTTGAATCGCCGGCGTCCACGCCCCTTGCTTGGCAACTGTCTGGGTCCAGGTGGTGTAGTGTTCCGGCCCCCCAAGAATGGATAACGAAAACCGGTTCGTGAAGTAGTGAGTGTAGAAACCGAACACCGTATTGGAAACTGTATATGTGTCGATCGGGTGAGTGATGAATTTCGAGAACTGGTAGGTAAGACCCACGTATTGCGATCTCGCAATTCTTCGCGCGAAGAACGCGTTTCCATCCGTCGTGTCCTGGTTATTCAAGCCGGGAACATCGGAAAGGTTCGAGTACTGCATAAAAGAATATGCAGCACTGCCGCCGATCATCGCGTTTCGTCCGTACTGGTAGTCAATTCCCGCGTTTGTCGAATTGCCCAGCTGGTTCGCAAATGGCGCAATCAGCGCGTTCGGCGAACTTGGCGAGCCAGAAACTCCACCGCCAGCAAAAGGATTACCCTGGTTATACAGGTTGTAGTTTTGCTGGAAAGTATCGTTTATCGAAATCACCGCGTACGGACTCAGATGGAAGCGATAGCCGGCTGATCCATCCTGGCTCACCGAATTGAGTTTGCTCGTGTTCTGATAGAGCGCAAATCCCGAACTATAGTGCAGCGACTCCCCCTGCTTCGGTGTCCGGCGCTCCAGACCAATAGTAGGAAGAAACGTATAAGTCTCGTCCGAGATGGGCCCGCTATTGTTCACGAGCATCAGATTGTCTGAATACGCCGCGGTAAACACCAGGCCGCCCGACAGGAAATTCGATCGCTCTTCCGAACCCACCATCACCGGATACGCGTCCCGGCTCACCGGAGGCGGCGTCATCATGTGCTCGTCGTCCAGGTCGAATCCACCACCCGAGGCGCTAGGTTCAACCTGCGACCACAGCGGCGTTGACGCTGCAACGGCCAGACAAAGACAGGCAATAAACTTCAACATGACTCTCACCATTACGGAACGATGATTGTGTCGTTCGGTTCGACTTTGATGTTCTGGCTGGTGTTTTTGCCCTTCAGGAAGTCCTTGTAGTTAAACTTCAACCGCTCCTGCTGACCACCGGAGCTTTTGCGCAGAACATAGATGCCCGTCTTCTTCGCAAAATCGCGAAGGCCGCCCGCCGTCGCAATTGCATCCACAATCGTGGTTGCAGCAGTCAAAGGATACGCACCCGGCTTTCCCACCTGTCCCAAAATATTGAATTTCCTGCTGAGAACCTGCTGCACAATCACCGTTACTTCGGGCGCCGTAATGAAGTTCTTCAGCTTATCGCTGATATCTCGCTCCAACTGCATCGGCGTCTTCCCGGCTGCCTGCATCTCGCCCGCCAGCGGAAGTGAAATCTTCCCATCGGAGCGGACTGGGACTGACTTCGTAAGATTTGGCTCATTCCAGACGCTGATTGCCAACACATCGTCATTGCCGATTACGAACTTCTCATCATGGGGCTTGTCGCTCGCCATTGAGCCAGATTGCGGAGTCGAGTTCGCTTCGCTGTTTTCACTTGGCGCTGACTGGGCTTGGACCGCTTGGGAACCTGTGAACACAACAAGGATTCCTAGAACCAACGCTTGCAGGGTATTCAGCTTCATTGCTACTCCTGTCGATCTTCTTCGCGCCCTCAATCGCGTTCCTGCGGCCTGGCGCTTTCGTGTACGACTTCGAGCCCCTAAACTCACCGAAAAACTGAAAGCATTTGCACTTCTCAATCGCCCGCCAATGAGACGCAATGCGGGCTCTCCAGTGGTTGCTCCCCGCCCATTCCCAAGGCGACCACGTTTCGCTCAACTACCGGAACAACATCCAGCGCATCTATTTCAACTGCTACCGACTGCGCCAGCATCTCTACGGAAAGAACCAGCCTATACAAGTTCTTTTTCCGCGTCAGAACTCCTTCAACACCCTCGAGCGACCCTCGGACCACCCGCACGCGCTCACCGCAACGTAGGAAAGGGTGCGGCTCAACCCTAAAATGCCCTTGAACCGTCCGCCGGATCGCATCGATCTCCGCGTCGGGCACCGTCGCGACCCGCTCGCCGCGGCTGATGATCATGTGCACCCCGGGGGTGGTGAGCACGGGCAGTCGCCGTTCGATCGCTCCGCGCACAAATACGTAACACGGGAAAAGTGGCAGCGAAAGAACCTTGCGCCGGTCCTTCCACTTGCGCGTTGAGTCGTACAGCGGGAGAAAAACCTCAAATCCCTTCGACTCGAGCATCTCGCTGACGGTCTTTTCGTGCTGATGTCTCGTATACACCGCACACCAGGCTGAGCTCTCCACCTGCCCATCTATGGTCTTAAAGATCAATAGCTTACGCTCCCTGTCTTTTCCATGCCGGACATAGCTTCGCCCTGTGAGCTACATGCTCAATGTTTTTTTTACCCGAATACCAATCCCAAGAATCCTCACTCTTGCGTCGAACTCAGATCAGGCGAGGAATCCTGCTCAATAGTCGGTGACCCTGCTACCTTCCACAATGCCCTATTAGGGTCGCACCATTACCGCTCAGGTAACCTATGCAAATTACCCGCAGTAACCATCCCTCGCTTACCGGGGTTCTTCCTAAAATTGTGATTACACGTCTGATATCGTTTCATCCCTTCTGCGGAATGTATTGCCCGCGTGGGAACTGCTTCTGGTTACTTCCGGGTTAACTGTCGCCGTCGATCCACATCGACCTCTAAATCCTCCTACTAGAGCGCCTTTGCCGATCGCTATTCCCGTAAACTGCGCGATGCCGCCTCTCTTTCGGAGTGACGTCGAGTTGACTCATGAACTCCATGCCAATCGCCTCTTCCGTTCCGAAGATCACGATTCGCGCTACCCAGTTCTCCAGTTCCCGAATGTTCCCCGGCCAACTCCATTGCTGAAACGCCTCCAGCACGTACGGACTCAACGATGGCGCGGGCCGTCCGAAACTCCGCGCGAATTTATCAACCAGGTACGCGCAGAGCTTCGGAATGTCTTCCTTGCGCTCCCTCAGCGGCAACAGCCTTACACGATCACCAAACGCCCGCGCCAAACTCCCCAAAATTCGGCCGCTTCCCAGCGCTTTGTCCAATTCCAGCCGCGAGGCACACACAACGCGCGCGTGTCCCGTGCCCTCTATCCCAGGACTGGAGGTCTGGAGCACATCTACGAGTCTCCGCTGTAGCCTTAAATCCAAATCTGCAATCTCATCCAGGAACAACGTGCCGCCCGCTGCCATCCCCATTGAGGTAGCATGCGATCTGTCCTGCCGCTTCCCGCTCGCATCTACGCTCCCGAACATCTCTTCTTCCAGGAGCCGCGCCGGTATTGCTCCGCAGTTCACCCGCACAAACGCACCTTCGGCTCTCCGGGAGTGCACATGGAAATGACGCGCTACGACTTCTTTTCCAGTACCGTTTTCACCTTCAATGAACAGCGGAGAACCTTCGGCCTGCGCCTGTTCGACCCTGAACCGAACGTCGCGCATGGCCGGAGTGCTCCCGAAGATGGAATCTGCAGGCGGTAACTTGGCTGATTGGGTGGCTTCTACGACCATGCTGGCTGGATCCTGCCAACCCAATAGCAACAGCATGACCAAACATGATGAAAACAAGGAAAACAAATCTCTGCTTTAGGATCGATTTTGGCCGAAATTAACGTTGCTTTTGCCAGAAGCGATCTGGAGCAATGGAAGTATGCAAAGATTTGCACACACTTACCAAAATAGTATGCAAACTCTTGCGTCTTCGCAGGATTCACGATGCGAACGCGGCCGACGGCAGTTGCGTCCTCAACGCGATAGGCTCAGCGGCCTCTTCCGCCCGGGTGTTCCCCGCCTCAGAATCGTACGGTCACAACGAGGGACGGCTCGTCGTCGATGACCTCGGCGACAATCCGTGCTGCTGGATCTTATAAAGGAGGCCGCGATAACTGATGTTTAGGGCTCGGGCAGCATGACGTCGGTTCCAGCCGCTGGCCGCCAGCGCTTCCCTAATCATCTGGACCTCGGCACGATCCTTCATCTCCCGCACCACAGAACGCATGCCGGCGCTCTCCGGAAGGAACGGTACGGCTTCCTCTTCCTGCTCTGATCCGTGCCCGGCAGCAATCTTTTGCTCCAACTCGTCAATCGCGGTGCCGGCATCACGCATCGTCATCGTGCGCGTCACAAAATTGCGCAACTCACGAACATTCCCGCGCCAGGAATAGAGCAAAACAGCATCCATCAAACGCGACGAGAAGGTCACATCACTGCCGGTCCGCAACTCCTCGGGGGACCGCTTTACGATCTCCTCGATCAGGTACGGAATCTCTTCCCGCCGCGCACGCAAAGGCGGCACATTGATTGTGAAAACATTCAGCCTATAGTAGAGATCCTCCCTGAATGTCTTGCCCACCAGCGCCGTTTCAATTGCCACGTTCGTCGCCGCCAGAACGCGCACATCCACTCTGCTCGTCTCGCGCGCCCCCAGCCGATTGAACTGTCCATCCTGCAGCACGTGCAGCAGCTTTGCCTGCATCTGTGCGCTCATCTCTCCAATCTCGTCCAGCAACAGAGTGCCGCGATTGGCAAGCTCAAATTTTCCGGGTTTGTCCTTGATAGCGCCCGTGAACGCGCCCTGCTGGTATCCGAACAGTTCGCTCTCCAGCAAATCTGCAGGCAGCGCCGCGCAATTGACGTTTACAAATCGATGATGCGAACGACGCGAATGCTTGTGGATGAGGTGCGCGATGACCTCCTTGCCCGTTCCGCTCTCGCCCAGAATCAAAACCGGGGCATCCACCTCGGCAAGAAGATGCACCTGCCGATGAATCTTCAGCATAGAGGGCGAAGCCGCGAGGAAATATCTCCCGTCTTCAAGCTCTTCGATGATCGCTTTGCCCGGCAGCGCCGTCGAATCTTTCAGCTCGCCAAACAATGAAGAACTCGCCGCGGGCTCCTTTTTATCTGGCACTCCGCAAACCCCCGCCAGCAACTCCGCTAGTTCGCCTCCGACTAATGGGCGACTCAGGATGCGGGTGACCCCGAGTTGTTTCGCCGCATCTCTAAGCCTCTGCTCGCCCGGTCCGCAGAGCAGGCAGACAGGCACCGGCGAAGCCGCCCGAACCATCTCGCGCAGATCGTAAGAACTCCCCGAATTCGCCGCCTCAAAAACGACGAAATCAGGTTCAACACCATTATTCAGAAGTATCCGCGCCTGTTCGTAGCTCGCGGTCTGCACCAGCTTGTGGCCGGCGCCGCTGAGAACGCTGCCGAAGAGGGATCGCGTTTCAGCAGAACGAAAAACGCCCAGAACAAGAAGAGTTGGTCTCACAAGGCACCCGAGGGGAAACTCGCTGCAAACAACCGCCGTTCGTGTCATCGGTGAAATCACCACGGCTAGTGACACGAGCTTCGCTTGTAAATGTCCGCTGGGATCGTCTCAGTCTGAGGATCTCGGGTAGACTGAACGAAAGAGGTCCGGCTGTGGCGCCGGATCCTCAAAAACCTCACTGTCTCGGAGACGCCGATGGCGAGCCGGAGACGAGAAAAACAAGGCGGACGGGACGTGGCCGGCTTTCTTCCAAAGGTTCCTAGCATCGAACCCCATGGAGTCCTTACAGTAGGGTAAGCACGATAATGAGTCAATGAAACTTTGGTAACACTTAACGATCTAAGTCTCACAAAACAGTAAGCTTTTCAAGCGCTTAGGCGCAACCTGCCCCGCAGTTTCCAATCCGGAAATCTGATCCCTCACGGATCAGGCACGCGCATCTTGCTACAGCCGCGACGCTGTCAAGGAAACGGACATCGTGTGCGATCGACCTGTGTCCAGGTGGACAGGTTGACCGAGCACATTGCCTCCTTCAGCGCACAGCATGCCTTGCCACTCCTCGTCCCCAAAATCCGCCAGCGCAGCAGCCCCATTGCTCCACGGATTCCAGACGATGGTCGAGACCGACTTTTGTTTCTCGGTCACGAGTCTGCGACCAAGCACCGGATCCACAATCTCGACCGCGCCGGTTGCGTCCAGGTAGGCATTGTCGGTCTGTTTGGTCAAGATCAGTCCCCCATCCTGCAGTTTCTCTCGGTTTCCATCCCGATTGTCGAGATATCGGACGCCGTCCAGCCCCTTCACCGTCACCCTCTGAACGTCCCCAACTCTGAAATACGTATGCAATGCCTCCTGAAACTGCAGTTCCCCATCCCCAGTGTTTTGCATCTTCAACTCAAGCGTGAGTGTTTTCCAAACCGTTATTGCGTACTCCAGGCGAAACCGATATGGCCACCAGCGTCGGCTCTCCGCATCGCTTTCTGTAGAGAGAATCACAGTCACAGCGTCATTCTCCTCGCGCCGGATCGCATTCAATGTCCATTCCTTCGTCCTCACGAAGCCATGCGTCGGGGCCTGTTTGTCGTCCGGCTTCCCGCGAAACCACGGAAAACACACTGGAATCCCGCCGCGAATCGGCTTTCCTTCCTGCCAATGCGACTTCTCGCTCAGAAATAGAACCTCGTCAAACCCCGCAGGCACCCACGACGTCACTTGTGCCCCATACAGATACACATCGGCGCTCGCCGACTTCGTCTCGATCCGCACTTTAGGCAATCCGCCGTTCCCTGCCTCGATACGCGCGATTCCCGTCAATCCGTGCCGCTCATTCAGTGCTGCAATTTTTGAGTCGTTTCTCATACTTCCGCGATTCTATCCAACACTCCTTCCATAAATGGACAACAGTACGCTAACTTCATCGCATCCACTCCTTCAGGTCGCATCATGAGCACCTGCCAATGAATCTCGCCGTCAATCCGCCGATCCTTCCCATGCTCGCCAAGCGCGTTGAGCAGATCCCGACAGAAGGCAACTGGATCTACGAGCCCAAGTGGGATGGCTTTCGCGTACTCGTTTTCCGCGATGGCGATGAAGTTCTTCTTCAGAGCCGCGACGAAAAATCCCTCAACCGCTACTTCCCCGAGATGCTCGATCCGCTTCGCGAGCAGCTTCCCGACAAATGCGTCCTCGATGGCGAACTCGTCATCGCGAACGGCGCCCATCTCGATTTCGATGCTCTGCAACTTCGCATTCATCCTGCGGCCTCACGCGTGAAGCTACTCGCCGCGCAGACTCCCGCCTCATGTGTATTCTTTGACGTGCTCTGCAAGGGTCAGCACGACCTGCGCACCTCTCCCTTCAGCAAGCGCCGCGCTGAACTCGAAACACTCCTGAAATCCGCGAAGCCTCCTATCCACATCACACCCGCAACCACCGATCGCAGCCTCGCCTCGAACTGGTTCAAACGCTTCGAGGGCGCCGGTCTTGACGGGGTCGTTGCCAAGCCCCTCAACCTCGCATATCAGCCCGACAAGCGCGTCATGCTCAAGATCAAGCATGAGCGCGACTGCGACTGCGTCGTCGCTGGCTTCCGCTGGTACAAAGAGGCAGCAGGCAAGGCGATCGGTTCTCTTCTCCTCGGCCTTTACGACGACGCGAAGATTCTCCAGCACGTTGGCGTTTGCGCAAGCTTCACCGCCCCAATGCGCCGCGAACTGCTCCAATTCCTCACACCCTACCGCAAAGACGCGCTGCGCAATCATCCATGGAAAGACTGGGAGAGCCCCGAAGAAGCCTCCTCATCTGGAGAACACCGCATGCCCGGCGGCAAGAGCCGTTGGAGCCGCGGCAAGAACCTCGAATGGGAACCGCTTCGCCCTGAACTCGTCGCGGAAGTCGCCTACGAGCACATGCAGAGCGGACGCTTCCGCCACATGGCCCACTTCCGCCGCTGGCGAACCGACCGCAAGCCGGGAACCTGCACCTTCGCTCAGCTCGAAGTCGTCGCCCCCGAAGAACTTAAAACCATCTTCAAGCGCGGGCGATAACCAGACATCGTTTCTCGATGCACCGATCAGTCTTAAAGATTACAAACTAGAGACAACACCGGGAGAACATTTGGGAGACGATCGCTTAGCTTCTTCTGATGTTTCCCGGATATCTGCGGATCTTTCACATGCAATAAGACGGAGGGCTCTAATTGACTCTGCGCTTCCTGACGTTCTAGAGTCTGTGGGCGGCATAGCCCTACCTACAATCCGAGGAGCGGCGGACACCCTGAAAAATGGGTCAAAAAAGTGTTTCCCTTATACCCGAGGTATTTGATCCCAATCTTGCTCGTAAAAAAGCCATCCGCCGTCATATTCCGCAGCAATGAAAAGAACTCTACCGCTCTCGTCAAGCGCTCATCCTTCTCCGCATTCTTCCGATAAGCAATCAAGTCCAGAATCTCGATCTGCTGCTCCTGCAGGCACTCCATATATCGCTTGCTGTATCGCATCTCGCATGCCTCGTCGAGCCATTTCAACCCGCCACCCAACGTAGTCTGATATTCCTCATTCTCGCTCGTCAGCAAATCAATGAACTCCGGCGCGCCCGCCTCCACGGCTCCGCCCGCCTCCGCATCTGCAGGAATGATCGTCTCGCACAATGTCTGAATCATTTTGTACGAAGCCGCAGGGAAGTACTTCGGTGTGTACGCGCCTGCAATCTCCTTCTCCGCTTCGATTATGTGATGTGCGTGCTCGGCGGCTTCCAGCGGAATAGCACGCATCACCGAGCCCGCAACGGTCCCCACCATGAGCGACTTCAAAACTGCGCGACGTGTTACAGAATCTGTCGACATACGCCTCGGCTACAACTCCATCTTCTTCGCTTGTTCCAGCAGATACTCTGACGTTCTCCACGCCAGAGCCATAATCGTCAGCGTCGGGTTCTTGTCTGGATTCGTCACAAACGGGGCCGCATCCGCTACAAACAGATTCTTCACCTCATGCGCCTGGCAGTGGCCATTCAATGCTGAACTCCTGGCATCGTTCCCCATCCGCACCGCGCCTAGTTCGTGAATGATTGCGCCCCCCGTCGAGATCGTGCTCGACTGCTGCTGCACATCCCCGCTTGGTTTCGAGTGCCGCCGCGCTCCCACAACCACCCTCCCACCTGCGGTTTCAATGATCGACCGGAAAGTCTCCTGCATGTCCGACGCCATCTTCAATTCATTCTCGCCCCACTTCCAATGGAACCGCAGCACCGGAATCCCCCACTGATCCTTCACCTCCGGGTCAAGTTCGCAGAAGCAGTTCTCGTTGGGAATCATCTCGCCGCGTCCGCTGAACCCGATGAACGATCCGTACACGCTCCTGCACTTCTGCTTCAGCGCCGCGCCGTATCCTTCCTGTGCTTCGCACACGTAATCGAACTCGCCCACGCCCGGCATATTCCTTCCCCCGCCGAACTCAATGTGATACCCGCGCAGAAATTCGTTCTTCTGGCCGAACCGCCACCACGGCATATAGAGATGCATCCCTCCGACGCCATCGTGGTTATGCGCCGGCATCTTCTCAAGCTGAGGAAAATGCCCAACCAGATCGCTCCCCGCTGAATCCGTCAGATACCGCCCCACCACTCCTGACCCGTTCGCAATTCCATTCGGAAACTGCGCCGACTTCGAATTCAGCAACAGCCGCGCCGATTCGCATGCACTCGCAGCTACCACTACGGTCTTCGCATAAACGCGCTGTTCCGTCTTTGTACTCTTGTCGACGTACGACACGGCCTCAGCTTTCCCATTCTGGCCGATGAGAATCTCCCGCGCCATCGCGTTCGCGATCATCGTCAGCCGTCCCGTTTTGACCGCCGGGGGAATCATCACCTGGCTTGAACTGAAATTCGAAGCCGACCTGCATCCACGCCCGCACTGCGCACAATAGTGGCATGGATCACGTCCATTCAATTCCTTCGTAAGAATCGCCAGCCGCGACGGGATACACGTAATGTGCAGTTGATCGCACGCCTTCTTCACCAGCGTTTCGGTGCAACGCGGCCGCGGCGGTGCTTGAAAGATTCCATCCGGTGAATTCGGCACGTTCTCTTTCGTCCCAAAAACACCGATATAAGACTCCACCTTGTCGTAGTACGGCGCCAGTTCCTCATATGTGATTGGCCAGTCGTCACCCATTCCGTCCGTCGAGTGCGCCCTGAAATCCGCCGGCCCAAATCGCAGCGCAATGCGGCCCCAGTGGTTTGTTCTTCCGCCCTCAATGCGCGACCGAAACCACCGAAACGCCGATCCATTCGCAACCGTGTAAGGCTCTCCTTGGATCTCCCAGAACCCGTTCGGCGCCATGAACTCATCACCGATCCCGCGCTGCCGCCCGCCGACACCCACACCACGATGCGGCAGTTGATACGGCCACATATGTTCTTTAAAGTCCTTGTCCGGATCGAGCCGCGGCCCCGCCTCCAACATCACCACATTCAGTCCGCCTTCGGTCAATACCTTCGCAGCGGTCCCACCGCCTGCACCCGACCCAACAATGCAGACGTCATAAACCTTCCTGGCCGGCCCAACTTGCAGCATCAACGACTCCCCGGAGAAAAATGTCTCTGCGCAATCGACACAACTATACCGCCCTTACCCAACAGAGGTCCTCTTGGGCTCAGCCCCGTTTATCGCAGCTTCATCCCAATGCCGATTTCGGCGCAGCCTCGAGGGAGCCACGACCTTAGCCCCCTGACCGTTAACTGGCACCGGTGCAGCCAGATGCTTGAAAATCACGCATACCTCACCGAATAATCCCGAAGCCCACCCCATACCATGTACGCTGGACAGTTCAGGAAGACTTTTCATGCCTGTCAAAACCATCATCGAGCCTTTCCGCATTAAGAGCGTCGAACCTATCCGCTGGAACACCCGCGCCCAACGTGAAGAGCTCCTCAAAGCGGCCCATTACAACCTCTTTCTACTCCACGCCGATGACGTACTCATCGACCTGCTCACAGACTCCGGTACTGGCGCCATGTCAACCCATCAATGGGCCGCCGTCATGGAAGGCGACGAGAGCTACGCGGGCAGCCGTAGCTTCGATCGCTTCCGCACGTCGGTGCAGGACATCGTTGGCTACACCCACGTCATCCCCACTCACCAGGGCCGTGCTGCCGAACGCATCCTCTTCGGCGTCACCTGCAGAAAAGGAGACGTAGTTCCCAATAACACCCACTTCGATACCACACGTGCCAACGTCGAGTTTGTCGGCGCCGAAGCCGTCGATCTGCTCATTCCCGAAGGCCGCCAGCCTTCGCTAACCTACCCGTTCAAAGGCAACATGGACGTCAACGCACTCGAAGCTCTCATTGCCCGCGTGGGTCGCGAACACGTCCCCCTCGTCATGCTCACCGTCACCAACAACTCCGGCGGCGGCCAGCCTGTCTCCATGGAAAACGTGAAGCAAGTCAGCGCTGTCTGCAAACGCCACAACATCCCGCTCTACTTTGACGCTTGCCGCTTCGCAGAGAACGCCTGGTTCATCAAGCTCCGCGAACCCGGCTATGCCGATAAGACTCCCAAACAAATCGCGCAGGAGATGTTTCGCTACGGCGACGGCTGCACGATGTCCGCCAAGAAAGACGGCATGGCCAACATCGGCGGCTTCCTTTGCACCAACAATGACCTCCTCGCTCAGCAGGAGAAAGATCTCCTCATACTCACAGAAGGTTACCCAACGTATGGCGGTCTCGCCGGTCGCGACCTCGAAGCCATTGCCGTCGGAATTCAGGAAGCTCTCCAGGAGGACTATCTCCGCTACCGCATCGCCTCCACCGCCTACCTCGGCAACCACATTTCGGCTGGCGGAGTCCCCATCGTGCAGCCCCCCGGCGGTCACGCCATCTATATTGACGCGCGCGCCTTCCTCCCTCACATTCCGGCTGACCAGTTCCCGGGAGTCGCTCTCGCAGCCGAACTCTATCTCGAGGGCGGCATCCGCTCCGTTGAAATCGGAACCCTCATGTTCGCCGCTGCCGCCCAAATGGACCTCGTTCGTCTCGCCATGCCCCGCCGCGTCTATACCCAGAGCCACGTCGACTACCTTGTCGAAGTCATCCTTGAGGTCTATCGCAAGTGCGACTCAATAAGAGGCATGCGCCTCACCTATGAAGCTCCTTTCCTCCGCCACTTTACTGCCCATCTCGAACCTCAATAGAAACAAGAATGTAGATTAGGTTTGGAAAGCAAGTCGTTGAAGAGACATAGATTGCATTCCCCAAGTAGCCAAGGGATCGCATAGACGCTTTCCACAGCAATCCCCATTGACAACCCTCCTTGAACTATCCGAATCTATAGGCGAATAAAAGGCGAAAGTAGACCAGACCTATGCCTTCCGCAGCCACACTTCGCCAGCAGATCGAGAGCGCTTTTCAGCACCGCTACCCCTCTGTCCTAACTCCCTCCGTAAGAGCCATCCGCGAAGTCGTCCCCACCGGAATCGCGCAGATCGACACACTACTCAACGGCGGAATTCCCGTCGGCGCCATCACCGAACTCACTGGTCCCGCATCCTCCGGTCGCACCAGCATCGCGATCTCCGCCCTCGCCCAACACACCAGCGAAGGCTCTGTCTGTGCCTGGATCGATGCCCAAGATTCCCTCGATTCTGAATCCGCCGCCGCCAGCGGAGTATCCCTCAATCACCTGCTCTGGGTCCGCTGCTCCGATAAGACTGTAATCAAGCCCGATCGCTTTCAACGAAAGAAAGCCCGCGATTCACAGCCATGGACAAGACTCGATCAGGCCCTTCGCGCTACCGATCTCCTCCTCCAGTCCGGAGGATTCTCCGCCATCGTCCTCGACCTCGCCGACGAATCCATCGAGCACGGCCGACGCATCCCCCTCGCCACCTGGTTCCGCTACCGCCAGGCCGCCGATCGCACCCGCTGCAGCCTTCTCGTACTCGGCAAAGCTCCCTACGCTCAATCCAGCGCCGCCGTCGTCCTCGAATGCCACCGAGCCGCCATCGATTCCGCATCCGGCACCGTCATCCGTAACTTCTCCTACAAAGTCCAACGTCAGCGCGAACGCTTCTCGCCCATCACCTCTATCGATCGCAAACCTCCTGTATCCACCTGGACCGCCCAGACTGCGTGGGAGGCCGCTAAGCGCGCATGAATCCCGACAGCCTCTACGCCGCAGTACACGTCGCAGAATTCCCCGCTCAAGCCATCCTGCGCCTCCGACCCGATCTGCAATCTGTTCCCGTTGTTATCCTCGACGGATCTCCACCGCAGGAACGTGTCGGCGCTCTCAACACTCATGCCAGAAAGCGCGGCGTCGTTCCCGGACTCACGCGCCTCGAAATCGAAGAAATCGGCAATGTCCACATCCTTACGCGGTCTACCGAAACCGAATCCGCAGCCCGAACCGTCCTTCTCGAGACACTCTCGCAATTCTCTCCCCGAATCGAAGAAGTCTTCGCCGCCAACGCCTGCTCCTTCGTTCTCGACATCGCCGGTTCCGAGCGTCTCTTCGGCCCATCTGAGAAATTCGCTCATCGTCTGCGCGATACAATCGCCTCCTCCGGTTTCAGAGCCACTATATCCATCAGCGCTAACTTCCACACTGCCCGAATCAAAGCCGAATTCTCGCGTGGCCTCTCCGTAATTCCCTACGACCACGAACCCGCAGTACTCGCATCCATCCCCATCAGCGCCCTCAATCTCGACCTGGATCAGTACGAAACTTTTGCGCTCTGGGGCATCGCCACTCTCGGCGAACTTGCTGCACTTCCTGAAGAAGAAATGATCCCTCGCTTTGGCCAGCAATCGCGCCAGTGGCTCGCCCTCGCACGCGGCAACGCAGACCACACCTTTCAACCCCTCGAAGAAAAATTTGAGCTCAAAGAGCACATCGAGTTCGAAACCCATATCGAGCAGCTCGAACCTCTTCTCTTCATCGGCGCAAATATGATCGGCAGTCTTGTATCAAGAGCTTCATTTCGCGCATTATCGCTGGCCTCCATCCAAATCGAAATGTCTCTCGAGCGCTCGCTCCAATACAAACGCCTGCTCCAGCCTGCTATCCCTTCTGACGATCGCAAATTCCTTCTCAAGCTTCTGCAGCTCGAACTATCCGCGCATCCCCCTCAAGCAGCCGTCATCTCCCTCACCTTGACTGCCGAGGCCGGTCGACAATCCAAAATCCAACTCGGCCTCTTTACACCTCAGGCGCCCGAGCCATCCCGCCTCGACGTGACGCTAGCCCGCCTCAAAGCCATGGTCGGCTCCGATCGCGTTGGCTCCCCTGCCCTCCTCGACTCGCACTGTCCCGGCCATTTTGAGATGCGCAACTTCTCCGTCATCAACCAACGTCCCCAACCCGCACAAACTGCACCCACACGCACATCGCTCCGGCGCATCCGGCCTCCACACACACTCTCTCTCCAAACTGACCACGGCAAACCAAGAGTCTTCCGCGATGGACTCTCCCGTTACGACATCTCCGTAGCCTATGGCCCTTGGCAATCCAGCGGCTCCTGGTGGGACGTCGATCGCTGGGACATCGAAGAGTGGGACGTGATGGCAACCACTACCACAGGCGAATCCCTCTCCTGCCTTCTCATCCACGACCACCTCAACAACAAGTGGCTCCTGGACGCGTATTATGACTGATGCCTCCTCGTCTCGCGGGCTCCAAATCCTCTCGCGAAATCCCGCCGAAGAATACATCGAACTCCATGCCGCCAGCGCCTTCAGCTTTCTCGAAGCAGCCTCTGCCCCCGAGTCCTTCATAGAGCGCGCAATCGAAATCGACATGCCCGCCATGGCTCTCACAGACCGAAACGGCCTCTACGGTGCCGCGCGCTTCCACACCTCCGCCAAAAACAACGGAGCCAAAGCCCACATCGGCGCAGAAATCGCCGTCTCCTCCTTCGGCAAGCGCCTCACTCCTCCTGCGCATCTTCCTAACAAGTTTCCCAACGAGCCGCCGCGAATTGTCTTGCTCTCGAAGTCACAGACCGGCTACCAGAACCTCTGCCAGCTCATCACTCGCTTCAAAATGCGCGAAGCCACCAAAGCCGAAGGAGCCGCCACCTTCGACGATCTTGAACAATTTTCCGAAGGACTCATCTGTCTCACGGGCGGCGAAGAAGGCCCTCTCGCTTCTGCGCTGGCGCACGACGGCGAAGCCGCTGCTGCCCAGCAACTAGACCGCCTCGCCTCCATTTACGGTCCCAGCAACATATATGTAGAGCTACAGCGACATCATGAGCGGCAGGAAGAATCCCGCAATATCTCCCTCCTGAGCATCGCCGCACAATTGCGCCTACCCATCGTCGCCACCAACGGAGTACGCTGCGCAACCGAACAGGATCGCGAACTCCTCGATGTCTTCACCTCGATTCGCAACCATACCACTGTCCACGAAGCTGGCCGCCTCCTCAGCAGAAATTGCCTGCGCTATCTACGTTCGGCCCGCGAAATGCACGTCCTCTTCCGCGATCTCCCTGAAGCCTTCGCAAATACGCGCATCATCAGCGAACGTCTTGAATTCACGCTGAACAACCTGGGCTACGAATTTCCGCGCTATCCAATCTCCGGCGCCGACTCCATGGACAGCTTCCTCGCAAAACGTGTAGACGAGGGCATTCGCAAGCGCTACAGTTCCGCCCTGAAGAGACCGCTTCTTGAAAAAGCTTTGAAGCAGGCGCAGCACGAGCTCGCTCTCATCGCTCATCTTGGCTTCGCAGGCTATTTTCTCATCGTCTGGGACATCATCCGCTACTGTCAGCTCAATGGCTTTCTCGTCCAGGGCCGTGGCTCAGCCGCCAACTCCGTCGTCTGTTACGCCCTCGAGATCACCGCCGTCGACCCCATCGGAATGGAACTACTCTTCGAGCGCTTCCTCAGCGAAAGCCGCGGCGAGTGGCCCGACATCGACCTCGACCTCCCCTCCGGTGATCATCGCGAAAAAGTCATTCAGCATATTTATGAAAAGTACGGTGCACTGGGCGCCGCGATGACTGCAAACGTCATTACCTACCGCGGCCGTTCCGCTGCTCGCGAGGTTGGAAAGGTGCTCGGCTTCGATGATCAACAACTCGCGAAACTATCCGGCCTTGTCGGCCACTGGGAGTGGCGCGGTGCTAACGACACCATGGACAAGCACTTCGACAATGCGGGCCTCGATGTTCGTCATCCCCGAGTTGCCAAGTATCTCGAACTCTGCTCGAAAATCTACGACCTTCCCCGCCATCTAGGCCAGCATTCAGGTGGCATGGTCATCTGCGCCGGAATGCTCAACCGCATCGTTCCCATTGAGCATGCATCCATGCCTGGTCGCACCGTCGTGCAATGGGACAAAGAAGACTGTTCAGACCTCGGCCTCATCAAGGTCGATCTTCTTGGCCTCGGAATGATGGCCGTACTCAAAGACTCGCTCGATCTCATCCCACGCCACTACGACACTCAAATCAACCTCGCATCCCTCCCCGAAGACCCGCTCGTCTATAAAACTCTCTGCAAAGCCGACACCGTTGGCATGTTCCAGGTCGAAAGCCGCGCTCAGATGGCCTCCCTCCCCCACAACGCGCCCAATCGCTTCTACGATGTTGTAGTCCAGGTCGCCATAATCCGCCCCGGCCCCATCGTCGGCAAAATGATGCATCCCTATATGCGCCGCCGCCAGGGACAGGAAGAGGTCACCTATCCACACCCGCTGCTCGAACCCGTGCTGAAACGAACACTCGGCGTTCCCCTCTTTCAGGAGCAGCTTCTTCGCATGGCCATGGTCGTCGCCAGTTTTTCCGGATCAGAGGCCGAGGAACTTCGCAGGGCAGTAGGAATGCGGCGTTCGATGCAGAGAATGAAAAATCTTGAAGGCCGCCTGCGCGAAGGAATGACGCGAAACGGCCTTACCGCTGCCGTGCAGGACAACATCGTCCAGGCAATCTCATCCTTCGCCATGTATGGTTTTCCTGAATCGCATGCCGCCAGCTTTGCGCTCATCGCATACGCCTCCGCATACCTGAAAGTCCACTACCTCGCCGCCTTTCTCTGCGGACTCCTCAACAATCAGCCCATGGGTTTCTATGCGCCCGCAGTGCTCATCAAAGATGCCCAGCGCCATGGCCTTCGTGTCCGTCCCATCTGCATTCAGCACTCCGATTGGCTTTGCACCATTGAACATGAGACCGATGGAAGCCTCTCGGTTCGAATCGGTCTGAACTATGCCAAAGGCCTGCGCCAATCTGCTGTCGAAGCGCTCATCGCCGCGCGCACTAGCTCAGGCCCCTTTCGTTCTGTAGATGATTTAGCCCTGCGGGTTCCCGTGTTGAACAGAAAAGATCTCGTACTGCTCGCCCACATCGGCGCTCTGAATTCGATCGGCGATGTAGCCCACCGTCGCGATGCACTATGGCAAGTCGAAGCAGTCGGCCGGAAAAGCGGCCCGCTGCTGAACATAGATTCAGACACGGCAATCCGATCGAGTCAGATGCCCTTGAGAAAGATGACAACCGACGAGCGCCTCGCTGCCGACTACTCTGGCACCGGCCTCACCTGCGGCCCGCATCCCATGACCTATCACCGCGTTCTTCTAAGGCAACAGGGATACATCTCCGCCAATGAGCTTTCCCGACACGACAACAACAGCTCTGTACGCATCGCAGGATCTGTCATTGCACGCCAGCGGCCCGGCACTGCGAAGGGTTTCGTCTTTCTATCGATGGAAGACGAAACCGGCATCGCAAATGTGATCATCACTCCCGACTTGTTTGAGCGTGAACGCGTCACCGTTACGCGAACGCGTTTCCTCGATGTCGAAGGAATGCTCCAGATCCAGAACAGCGTCATTCACGTCAAAGCCCATCGCGTCCGGCCCATCGACATCACCACCGCCGATGTCCGCTCACACGACTTTCATTGATGCAGTCGCCGTCTCAAACGTTAAGGTTCCGATCCAATCTGATAGTTCAGCGTCGCCAGAGCCATTCGGTACTGATACTGCGCATTGGCGTTCCCAATCGCGGCATCCGTCTGCTGATACTCCGCCTGGCTAAGCTCCACAATCGAACTCAGCCCCATCTGATACCGCGTCTGCGCCAGCTTGAGACTCAGATTTGCCTGCTTCAATAGCTCTGCTGTCACTCCAACCCGCTGATACGAGCTGTTTGCCGACAACCACGCCGTTCTCACATCGCGAACGATCCTGTCTCGCAAATCTCGCGTCTGTTCCGCCGCGGACTTCGCCCGAAGTGAAGCTTCCTTCGCCTCTGCCGTAAACAGAAAGCCATTGAATACCGGAATGCTGACGTTGACGCCAATTCCACCCCACCAGTTCGCCGTGTAGTACTGCGCAGGACGAATCGGTACGGTTCCCACGGTTCCCGATGCAGCAATCGTCGGCAGCAACTGATCGCGCTGAGCCTTGCTGAACTTCACCGCGGCCTGTTCGCTGAACTTTGTCGCCTGCAGATCGGGCCGCCGATCGAGGCTCTGCTGCACTAGCTGGTTAAGGTCCGATGGCGGCTGCTGAGCCTCGCCCCCTTCATCCACCAGCTCGAAATCGACCTCGTGATCCAGCCCCAGAACCGCATCCAGCGCAGCCATTGCCGAGTCAGCGTTGTTCTGCGCATCCAGAGCCAGCAGTTTCGCCTGCGACAGGCTCACATCGGCAAAGCTCAGGTCCAAAGTGGACTTCAGCTTATTCACCGTCATCTGGTTTACCTGTGACTCAAGAGTCTGACGTGTCGTCACATCCTGCTGCGCTACCTTCAACGTTTGCTGCGCCTGCAAAACGTTGTAGAACGCCTGGTCTACCGCAAGCTGAATGTCATACTGCGTCGCAAGTGCATCAGCATTGCGCGCCTTCTCCTGCAGTGCCGAAGACGCCACCAGATTCCTCGTCTTCCCGAAGTCCGTAATCAGCTGCGTGAAGCCTCCTCCCGCTCCCGCATGTTCGAACAACCTTGACGCTGTCAGCGTACTTGCCGATACCCGGCTTCCATCTTCCGCCTCAACGGCCGTAATGGCGGCGGTGGCAGTTGGCAATTCTGCCGCTCTGACCTCTCGGTATACCTGATGCTGTGCCAGAGCAAGAAGCCGGGCAATTGTCACCTGAGGATTATTCTTGATCGCCAATGCCTCTGCCTGCTTACGGGTTAATTGTTGCTTCCCACTTGGCAGCCCCGGGTTGGTCTGCGGAGCCGCCTTGTTTCCCCCAGACGCTCCCGCCGACCCACCAACCTGGGCAAGCAGTTGTAACATCGGCGCATCTGGAAGCATCCTCGGTCCACTTGTTTGACGCGATTGTGCATTTACTCCAAAACCCGCCAGTTCAAAACAGAAGAAGATGAGAGTTACACAACCGATGCGAAGGCAGCTTGAAATCTTCACGTTGTCTATGCCTCTCCTTCTGTCGCTGTCTGGACGTACTTCCTGCCGTGAATGATGAGGTACGCCGCAGGTACCAGAAAGACAGTGAGAACGACGGAGACACCGAGACCGCCTATGACTGCACGGGCCAGCGGAGCATAAAACTCACTTCCCTCTTCCAACGTAAAGGCCATTGGCAGCATTCCCAGAATCGTTGCAAGAGAGGTCATCAGGATGGGGCGAAGGCGAAGCCGGCAAGCCGTCGATACAGCTTCGTCAATCGGCATCCCTTCTCGTCGAAGCACGCGCGTGACGTCGACAATCAGGATTGAATTTGAGACGACAATTCCGGTCATCATAATTACGCCCATCAGCGACATAACGTTCAACGTGGTGTTCGACACGAGCAACGTCAGAATGACCCCCATAATCCCCGGTGGAATTGCCAAAAGAATAATGAAGGGGTCCTTGAACGAGGCGAACTGAGCCATCAGAATCAGGTACACCAGAATGACTGAAAGGATCAGGCCAACGCTAAAGCTTGTGAAGGATCTGTTCATACCTTCAACAGAGCCGCGCAGCGTAATCCTTTCGTTTGCCGGCACCTTTGTATCTGCAACTACCCGGCCTACTCGCTTCGCAAGCCCGCCGAGATCTTCGCTCGATGGTGAAACGTACACGTCAATCACGCGTCCGATTTGGTAGTGGTCCACCTCTGTCGGAGTATTGATTTGGCGAATGTCCGTGACAGCACCCAGATTGGTGGTTGCTCTTCCGTCCGCGGACCGCAATGGAATCTGCTTGAGATCTGTGATCGATTTGATATCGGACTCCGGGAACTGAACGGTCTCCAAATAGTTGTTCCCGGTCCTCGGATCTACGTAGTAGCTCGGCGCAATCATGCCATTCGAGTTCAGAGCCGTAATCACGTTGTCTACAATCTCGTTTGAGTTCAGCCCGAGCCGGCCTGCCATTTCACGATTCACATTCACCTGAAGGCCTGGATAGTCCAGATCCTGCGGGATCAGAACGTCGCTCACGCCTTTCAGTCCGCGCACTTTCTCCGCCAACCCTCTCGCCGTGGCGTAAGCATCATGCATATTGCTTCCTTCGACCTGGATATCGATCGGAGCTGGCAAACCGAGATTCACAACCGCGTCCACCAGGCTGCCGCTTTGGAAATACGTCGATAGTTGCGGCAGATCGTTGTGAAGCTTCGCATGCACCAATCTCATGTACTCGAAGCTGCTCCTGCTGTGGCCCTTATTCAGAGCCACATTAACGAACGCGGTGTTTTCGCCAGAGTTACTCGTGTAAATCGATTCAAATCCGGGCGTGATTCCAATATTCGAAACGATCATGTGCAGATCCTTCGATGGAATCACAGAGCGGACCTCTCGCTCGACTTGCGCGACATATTGATCCGTTACCTCAAGCCGCGTTCCGCTAGGGGCCTTCACATTGATTACGAATTGTCCGGCATCCGTGCGGGGAAAAAATGACTTCCCCAGCAGAGGGAAAAGGCAGAGGCTAAGCAGAAATGCCCCGACGATCCCCACGACCGTGGAGACGGGTTTCAGCAGACTTTTTCGCACGGCGATGTCGTAGCGCATCAGAACTCGGTCATAACGGCGGTTAAACCAGCGTACAAACACCTGAAATGGATTGCCCCCTTTGTGATGGCCAGCCTCATTGTGAGCGTTTCGAACGAAGCGCGCGCAGAAGAGCGGAACCACCGTCATGGCTACCACATAAGAGGCGAAAAGCGAAAGTACAACAGACAATGCCATCGCCGTGAACAGGAACCGGCTTACACCATACAGAAAGACCACCGGAAAAAACACGATTGCGGTAGTGAATGTCGCCGCCAGAACCGGAAGCGCCATCTCGCGACCGCCCTTCTCGGCAGCCTCCTGTGGAGATTCACCCATCTCGAGATGGCGAAAAATGTTTTCGAGTACGACCACCGAATTATCAATGAGTCTCGAAAAGGCCAGCGCCAGTCCGCCCAAAACCATCGCGTTGATCGTCGCGTCCATTGCGTTCAGGATGATGAAAGCTGCGAGGGCAGACAGTGGAATCGACAGCATCACCCCAATCGTCCCCCGCCAGCTGCCGAGAAAAACCAGGATCATCACCGCGGTAAGAATCAGGCCAATTCCACCCTCGCTGCCCAGATTTGCGATGGCCGTCTTCACAAACACAGACTGGTCGAAGATCACCGAAGCTACCAATGACTTCGGTACATCGAACAGGCTCGTCAGATCCTTTCGAATTCCATTGACCACGGCAATCGTGTTACTTCCGCCTCCCTGCTTCAGGATTGGCAGGTAGACGGAGTGCTGCCCGTCGACACGTACGATGTTGGTCTGAATTGCTGAATCGTCTTTAGCGTAGCCAACGTCGCCGACAAGGAGCTGACCATTACCCACGGATCTGAGCGGCAGTCGATTGATATCGTCCACCGATGGCATCTGTGAGTCGGTGTAGATGTTGTAGTCTTGCGAACCTATATGTACGTCGCCGGATGGCAGAATCTCATTGGCATGGTTGACCGACCGGACTACATCCATCGGGCTCAGGGCATGCGCTTCCAGTTTCACTGGATCGACATAGATCTGAATCTGGCGATACTTGCCGCCGAATGGTGGTGGAACTGATGCGCCAGGCACGTTGGCAATCTGCTGGCGAACCGCATATTGCCCCAGATCGTGCAATTGTGTTTCGTTCAGCCCACGTCCTTTCAAAGTGACGAAGCAGACGGGAAGACTCGACGCATCGAACCGCAGGACCACGGGCGGCAGTGTACCCGGTGGAAGACGCCTTAGCTGGGCCATGGCAAGATTCGAAATAGAGGTAACGGCGGCGTTTGGGTCAATACCCGGCTGAAAGTAAACCCTGATGAGGCTCACACCAGTCATTGAGCGCGACTCGATATGATCGATGCCGCTGCCAAGGGTGAAGAAGCGCTCGAACGGATCGGTGATATGAGTCTCAATCTGCTCCGGAGGCATGCCTTTGTAGAACGTCGCCACCACGACAACAGGAATCCGGATCTCCGGAAACAGGTCGACAGGCATGCGCGCAACCGTTACAGTGCCAACCACCGCGATGAAAAGACACACCATCAGAATGAAGAATGGATAGCGGAGAGCGAACTTAGACATATCTATTCCTCTCCCTTTCCGTTATCCGACTCGAGTTTAGGTACGGAGATGTTTTGAGGGTGGACCACCTCACCTGCTCTGAATGAGGAGAGATTGGCAGCAACCACATGATCTCCATCGGAAAGCCCTGAAACTATCTCGATGCGTTCAGGTGTCTCTGTCCCCAGGCGCACGTTTCGCTTCTCGATTCGATTTTGTGAATCGACGATCAGCGCGTAAGGCTCCGACCCGCTCCGATCAACAGCCTGGATTGGAACCGTAAGCCCAGAGCCCGTGCGTTGAATGTTCAAGGTCACATCGGCGTACATCCCGGGTGAAAGCTTATGGTCACCATTCTTGAGATCGATCTCGACCTGCAGCGTGCGAGTTGCCATGTCGAGCTCACCGGTGGTTCGCACCACTTTCCCGGTTAACTCCGCGCCAGTAGCCTCAATGTGGATCTGTGCGCTATCGCCGATACGCACAAACCCAGCGAGCGTCTCCGGCACCGGCAGCCGCAGGCGAAGAATGTCGGTTTCTGCCAATTTGACGACAGGTTGCGCGCTTCCACTCGAAGTTCCGGCTTGGACCAGCGCTCCAGTATCGGAGTAGCGCCAGGTAACCTCCCCGCTATACGGGGCCGTGATGTGCGCATAATCCGCCAAAGATGTGTAATGCAGATGGTTGGCCTTGGCTGCGGCGAGAGCCTGTTGCATCGCGGAAAGGTTCGCCTTGGCGGCGTCGATTTCGGCTTCAGAGGAGGAATCCTTGGCTTGCGCGTCGTCCAGCTCTTGCTCGGCAATGAGCCCTGCCTGCGCTGCGGATGCCTGTTTCAGTCTCACGTAAGCGGCATGCAGAGCGGAGTGGTCAACCTCAGCGCGCACAACCGCGCTCTTCGCGCGCAATATGTCCTGCTCGCTCCGCTGAACTCCTGAACTTGCCTCATCAACCTGCGCAGCCAGTTCTGGAATGTCTAGATCAGCCAGAACCTGCCCCTTCTGAACTCGATCGCCAATGTCAACGTGAATCTTTCGTATGTAGCCTGAGACCTTCGCGTGAAGTTGGACCTCTTGATATGGCAGCAGTTCTCCCGCCACTTTCAATTGGTCTGAAAGCGCCGCCCGCTGTGGCTGGACCACGGGCGCAATCGGAACCTCAGCAGCCGGATCGGCACCCGCTGCGGCACTATGACATCCGCTGGCGCCGAGAACCAATAAGAACGGAAGAAAGACAGCCCACCAGAACGTCTGCGCTGAACATCTTTTCACCCTCGAACCTTCGGCATCGGAACGAAGCTGGAGAGCAGGCAGCACACCTGCCGGCGCGATTTCGACCGGACAATTCAAACAGCATTGCTTTCGCATAAAAGAGTTTCCACCTCCGGGAGTCCCCCGGGGAACTGTTGATGAGTCGCCAATACACAGGACCTGGCGCTGAAGCGCGAATGCGCTGATGGTTTGCTTCACAACTTGGATCAGAGATTAGATCGAGAAGATTGGGGGAGGAGGTCTGAAATACAAGCCGGACAAGAGAACCACACTCAAAGGCTTTGAACGTCGCAATTCGCCCGATTCAACCTTCAGGTGGGCCGCGCGCGCCATAGCTGCTGCGGTGGCAAACAGACAAGCCTGAAGAAGCCGCGATGACGTTCCCGCCTGTTCGATGGACAAAGATTGCCGAGCGCCGTCAGCCGCTTGTGCATCTTCGCTCTTGCAAAGCAGCTTCGCCTCAGGAATTCTATGCAGTGTCTGCTGGTGCGTGTCGTAAAGCGAGAGCTTGTAACCAAATCCCCACAGAAACACGCATGTCCCCAGCATCACCAAAAGAACGGAGAGCCGGATCGAGACAAGGTGCGGTTTTGATCGTTCGATCACTGTTTCTGATAAATGGCGGTTCTCGCCAGCTGCGAGCCAATGAACGGTACAGGGAATTTGATTGAAAAACGGTCGCTTAGGTAACGCCGCTCTTCCATCTTTTCACGGAATCCCCTAAAAACCAACAACAGCGGTGATCTCTGCAGTTCCAGTACTGAACACGCTTCAAGGGCGCAAGATCCTCGCAAACTCAAGAGCCGTCCTTGATTCATCCGAGAATTTGAGACGCCCCCGCGCACATGCCTGCGCGTTACGATGGAAACATGGCAAGTCAGCAATCTGGCCCACCCAAGGTCTTCAAAAAACCGCAGGATGGGATCGCCCTCGCCCGCCAACGGCTGATCATCGCCCTCGACGTCCCGGACGCGGCCTCTGCGATGCGCTTAGTCGCCGCACTCGAAGGCACCTGCTCGTGGTTTAAAGTTGGCCTCGAGCTTTTTATCGCAGCCGGCCCATCCGTCCTCGAACCGATCATAGGCCGCGGGCATAACATATTTCTTGATCTCAAGCTGCATGACATTCCGAACACGGTGGCCGGCGCAGTTCGGTCCGCCGCAAGTCTGGGAGTGAGTATGCTCACTCTGCACGCCGGCGGCGGCCCGGCTATGTTGTCCGCAGCGAAAGATGCGCTCGCGGGCCACGCCAACCCGCCGGAATTGCTCGCAGTTACAGTCCTGACAAGCATGGATGCCGGACAGTTGCATGCTGTCGGAGTCGGCCGCCTGCCGTCATCGCAAGTTGAAGGTCTCGCAAAAATGGGCATGGAAGCGGGCATCCGGGGCTTTGTCTGCTCGCCGCGGGAGGTTGCTGCTCTTCGTCAACTCACCGGACCTGACGGGGTGCTGGTCATTCCCGGAATCCGACCCGCTGGTGCAGCCATCGGAGACCAGAAACGCATCGCGGGGCCGGCCGAAGCTCTGCATTCCGGAGCGAGTTATTTGGTCGTCGGACGTCCCATCACCCAGGCCCCAAATCCTGCCGAAGTCGCCACAATCATCCTCCAGGAGATGGCTCAAGCTCTCCAGTCCGCGACCCGCTTTCCGCCTCAAATATAAAACGCCCGACAATCGTCGGGCGTTCTCACGAACTGAGACTTACCTGATTACTTAAAGTTTTTCGTGGAAGTCACACGCTGAACAGGAAATATAAATTCCTCCCGGCACGCCGCGCTCGCGGTCTTTCACACGCTTGACGATGCGCGTCGGTTTGCTGCACTTTGGGCAGTCGGTGGACTTCGTCGTATCCATTGCTTTCTTACGGTCACCAGTTTTGGCAATCTTGGCCATGATTTAGATGTTTCTCCTTCGAAGATTGTCTCTGCCCACACGCGCAGCTATCTGCACGCGGCTTCAACGGCGCGGTCGTTTACCTCTGCTCAGGATTTTGGCGGGAGGCAGCTTGACTCGCTGCCTTCCAGTTTACATCAGTGGACTATCCGGGACTCTCAGTGCTGTTCCGTGCTCGGCGGAGCGCCCGACGATTGTCCAAGGGTCGGCGGTTGCGGAGTCGGATTCCCTGATGCCGGCGTGGTCTGCGTCGGTTCGCCACTTCCCGGAGTCGGACTGTCCTTCGCCGGATCCGTTGAGGGTGCGCTGGTTTTTTCCTTATCCTTCTCCGCAGCTTCCGCAGCCCGTCCCTGGTCAGCCCGTCGCGCAGCCGCTACATCGGGATAGTCATCCGGCTTCTGCTTCGGAAACTGAACAGGCTTCATCTGCCCTGCCCCGTTTTTCGCAGTGGCCGGCAACTGCTCTCCGGGCGCAGTCAACGTAGGAGGCGCCGCCGGAGCCTGCCGGTTGGGATCGCGCTGAACATCACCCATCTGCACGGTTCGTGTTGCCTGCTGCTGTTCCGTCGTGATTGCCGGCGTCCCATCCGTCCGCATCAGGCCCTCGACAACATCCTTGTCGAAAACCTGCGGGCTTTCGCCGACCTTGGCAATCTCCACCCGAATCACGCGATTTCCATTGATACGAACAAACTCCACCGGCTGTGGAACTTGTCCGTAGATCCATTCCTCAAATGGAGTCTGCCCATCCACTTCGCGGACTTTCCGCTGTGGTTGCCCTTTTGCAAAGAGAACCATGTCCGTGCTCATTCCGACCCACACATCGTGATTCAGAATGGCTTCCTTCAATTTTGGCGGAAGCGTGTCGGTGAACGCTTGAATCGGCGTCTTTACATCGAATGAGATCAATGGAGCCAGCAGCGCCTTCACCTGCGATGCTGTGAGCGAAGGGACACCCCCCTTGAACTCCAGTGTCACTCGCGCCCCAGTCGGATCCCCTTCGCCGCCGCTCTGGACCATGGGCGTCATCTGCGTTCCCGTCCCAAGTTCGATATGGCGAAGAAACCGGTGCTTCAAGTCTGGTCCGCCATTGATCATGAAAACTATCTTGTTGTGATCGAACTTGATGTCCGTCAGCACCACTGCGTCACCGGGCTTGGCGCTCAAACCATATTGGGTCACCATATCCAGGTAAGGCTCACCCGCGGGGTTCAGATCCCCATTCGCCTTCAGCGTCAGCCCTTTATGTCCCCGCGGAAACGGCCGCATCGCAAACCCCTGCTCCGATTGCAGAATCCGGATCAGTTCCAGCCGCGTCTTCGTATCCAGGCCGGTCTTCGGAAGCTCAATATTTGTGGGAGTAATCTGGGCATAACGGCGGTCAACCGTACTGCCACCCGTGCTCACGTTGCCTGTTCGCGTATCGATCGTTATCGCCTGGGCTCCAGCGGGAAGTGCGACACCGCATAAAACCAACAGACACGCACCCTTACAAGTGGCTGATAATACACGAGCACCGACTGAAAAATCCGAGAATTCCATCGAATGCCTGATCATGGGCGTCCTCCCATGCTGCACCTGGCACTGAGCCAACAGTAGTGCCAATTCACTGGAAAGGTCAACTGAGTGGTTCCAACCGGAACCGGGAGCCCGCAGGCCGGAAGAAATTAAAGCGGCTCTTCCTGGTCAACTGGAGAATCTGATGCCGGCTCAGCCTGCACAGATGGCGTTGCTGCGGGAAGAATCTGCACCAGGGGGGGAGGGGTGGGTTCGGCAGGCTGTCCCATCGCCGCTTCGTGCTGCTGTCGCGCGGCGGCATCCAGATCCACCGGAATCCCGCCGGGCTCAAACACTGGAGCGTTATGCTTGTAATCCAAATCGCGCGTCGCTCGATAGAGAACCGGAAACGCAATCAACAAAACCAGGCACGCCCACCAGCTCGCGTCCAGCCCGAACCCGCCTCCCGTCAGCCAGAACGGCCCCATGGGATTGCCTTCGATAATCGGCGAATGACTACTGATGCCGCCCACGGTGAGCCCGAAGATCAGCGCCTGCGAGGCTTTCCACGCAAAGTTCAGTCCCCAGCTCACCCACAGCGCCCGGGTACGCAAATAAGCAGTCGTAAGCAGGAAGCTGTAAACCACGGAAATCGCGATGCTCGCGTTCGACGATCCCGGCTGTACCGCCCGCATAATCGCGTAGAACAAAGCAAATCCGAACGCCGCACCAGACGGCCCTACCACCGCCGCAAAGCGTTGGAACCCGTACCCCCGGAACGCAACCTCTTCTGCCATCGCAAGCAGTGCAAAATACAGCGCGTCCCCAGCCAGCCAGCCCCAAGCCGAACCCATCGGCGTAACCACAACGGCGATTCCGCCAAGCACCAACATTGGCAGCACGCAGAGCACCACCGCGCCCCAGCCAATCGCCGCTCCAATTCCAATTTCGTGCGGCCAGCCCGTTCGCAACGGTAACCCCTGCGCGGCAATGGACCGTGGCTGCCGATCGAACAATGAACCAAAAGCTGCAAATCCGAGGATGAGAAGGACCACGATGAGGAACTGCTCAACCAGTGGCTGCCAGGCGTCCCGCTGAATTGCAATCGAAGCGTTGCGGGCAAACGACCGCACAACGAAGTAGTAAAGAACCGCTGCGATGAACTCAAGATATGAGCGCAACTTGCCGCCGCGTCGAGGTGCGTTCATCGCCTTCCCCTAACACAAATGGAATGTGCGGAACAGATTTCCATGTGCGATGAGCAACTCATACGGCCCGGAATTCGCACCTGCCTGTTACCCTTCCGTATAGCACTGCGCAATCTTACGAAACTTCTCCTGCCTGGCCGCCACCAATGCATCGCTGGACATCTGATTCAACTCCGCGAGATGCCTGCTGATCACTGAGCCGACGAGCCCCGCGCCCACCGGATGATCTGTGTGTGCGCCTCCCTCGGGTTCGCCGATAATTTCGTCCACGCAGCCGAGAGCGGCAACTTCCGGCGCGGAAATCCGCATTGCCTCCGCAGCTTGTTGTTTATGCGAAGCATCACGCCACATGATCGCCGCACACGATTCCGGAGTAATCACGAAATAAAGCGCATTTTCAAGAATCAGCACGCGGTCGCTCACCGCAAGCGCAAGCGCTCCTCCAGAACCGCCTTCGCCGCTGATGATTGAGATCGTCGGCACGCGCAGCCGCGACATCTCGCGAATGTTCCGTGCAATCGCCTCTGCCTGTCCGCGCTCTTCTGCTCCAAGCCCCGGATAAGCACCCGGCAGATCGATAAAGCTGATCACCGGCCGCCCGAATTTCTCCGCAATCTTCATGCACCGGAGCGCCTTCCGATAGCCCTCAGGATGCGGCATACCAAAGTTCCGCTTCACGCGCTCCTTGGTGCTGCCCCCTTTGCGGTTACCGATCACCATTACCTCTTGATCGCCCAGCCGTGCCATGCCACAAGCCACCGCCGAATCGTCGCCAAAGGCGCGATCTCCGTGAATCTCGCTGAAATCCGTAAAGATCCGCTCGATAAAATCCATCGGATAAGGCCGCTGCGGGTGGCGTGCCGTCTCAATTCTCTGCCACGCAGGCGATACTGGCTGCGGGCCGCTGGGTGAACCTGATGCGTGTTCAGTCATCGGAAGTTAGCAGTTCCGGGAACATAACCGATTCTCCTGCTCCACTGCTGCTCATTCAGATTCTAAGGGTTGCAGCTAAGTTGGTACAAACTGTGAGGAATCCGCAGAAGTCCTATCCCCCGGCAACAATGCGAGACACCTCCTCCCCGCAGGTATAGTGCTTGTATCCCGAAACCACAATCCTCCTCAAAGAAGGGGCACTGATGACAACTTCAAGGCGAGACTTCCTGGCGATCGGCACCATGGGAGCGGTTGCCGCAGCACTTCCCCTCGATGCGGAACAAGCCCCGACGCCGGCACAAAACCAACAAACCCCCGGCGCTCCTCCAGCCTTCGGCACAGCTCAGCCCGTCGGCCCGGCAATCTCGAGCGAGACCTTCGCCGAAGCCGAGAAGCTGGTGCAAATCCAGATGACCGAAGCCGACCGTGCCCAGGCCGCAAGCAACTGGCGGCAGGCCATGGCCCCGCTATACGAGCGCAGAACCGGCCCCCGCAAAATAACCCTCGAATCAAACCTCGCTCCGGCCACCGTTTGGAATCCTCTCCTTCCCGGAATCTCCTCCGCCGGCACAGCAGGCAATCACTTCCAGCGCACCCCCGATCCGCACGCGCCCCTCCCTTCCAACGAATCCAACATCGCCTTCGCCCCCATCGCTCAACTCTCGCGCTGGATCGAATCCCGCCAGATCACCTCCGAACACCTCACCACCATCTACCTCGATCGCCTCCAGCGCTTCGACCCCAAACTGCGCTGCGTGATCACCCTCACCAAAGATCACGCGCTAGAGCAAGCCCGTCAGGCCGATCGCGAAATCGCCGCCGGCAAGTACCGCGGTCCCCTGCACGGCATCCCCTGGGGCGCAAAAGACCTCCTCGATACTGCCGGCATCCCGACCACCTACGGCGCTGAGCCATACCGCAATCGCATCCCGCAAAAAGATAGCGTCGTCGCACAACGTCTCAACGCCGCAGGCGCAGTTCTCGTTGCAAAGCTCAGTCTCGGGGCGCTCGCGCTCAACGACATCTGGTTCGGCGGCCAGACAATGAACCCCTGGCTCCTCGAAGAAGGCTCCTCCGGCTCAAGTGCAGGTCCCGGCTCTGCCACCGCCGCAGCCCTCGTCGGATTCGCCATCGGCAGCGAAACGGGCGGCAGCATCGTCAGCCCGTCGATGCGCTGCGGCGTCACGGGACTTCGCCCCACCTACGGACGCGTAGCCCGCACCGGTGCCATGACTCTCTGCTGGTCGCTCGACAAGCTCGGCCCCATGGCTCGTTCAGTCGAAGACACGATTCTTGTTCTCAACGCCATCTCCGGTCCCGATCCCGGTGATGTTGCCAGCCTCCCCAGCACTCTTTCCTTCGACGCGACTTCCAAAGTCGCGGGTCTGCGTGTCGGCTACTTCCCTGCCTGGATGAAAGAGTCACCCGCCACTGACGTTGACCGCGCCGCACTCGAAACCGTTCGCAAACTCGGCATGCAGCCTGTCGAGGTCTCGCTTCCCGACTGGCCCTACGACTCGCTCAACCTGATCCTCTTCGCCGAAAGCGCCGCCGCTTTCGAAGAACTCACCCTCAGCCACAAGGAGGCCGGACTCCGCGCGCAGGTACCCGACGCATGGCCGAACACATTCCGCCAGTCTCGTTTCCTCTCCGCAGTGGATTTCGTTCAAGCCGATCGCCTGCGTCGCAAAGTCGCGCAGGAGATGGCCCGCATCATGTCCGAAGTTGACCTGCTGCTCGTGCCGTCTCTTCGCGATGAGATCCTCGTCATCACCAACAACACCGGCCACCCATCGCTGACATTCCGTGCCGGTTTCGTCGAAGTCTCCGAAGCCCGCAGTGACTGGGCGCCTGACCCGAAGCATCCCTTGCCTAAGTTCTCGCCGCCCCGCCGCGTTCCGCATGGTGTCACTCTTATCGGCCGTCTCTTCGACGAAGGCACACTCTGCCAGGCCGGAATCGCCCTGGAACGCGCCTTCAATGTTGCTGCGCAACGTCCAGCCGGGTTTTGACTCAGTTCTTCAGTTCCGAGACGAAGCAGGCCTCAGTTGGATCTTGAGGACTTCACCTTCAGTCCGAATCTCCACATCGCGGAAATCCTTAATCAGCGGATCATGCCGCAACTGCTCCGATGAGCACGTCGTCAGCAAACCCACAACCTGCATGCCTGCGCTCAGCCCCGCGTCAATTCCCGGGCGGGTATCCTCAAAAACGACGCATTCATCCGGCGCCACACCCAATTGTGCTGCAGCATGTAGAAACCCCTCCGGATCCGGCTTGCCATTTTGGATTTCGTCGATAGGCACCATCACCTTCGGCAGCGGCAAACCCGCCGCCAGCACGCGAGTCTCTGCAAGTATTCTCCACGCCGAAGTCACCACAGCCCACGGGTGATCCTGCATCCGAAGCGACTGCAAGATTTCCGCGGCACCCGGAACCGCCAGGATACCCTCCGTTTGCGTCTCTTCAAATTCCGCGAGCTCCCTCAAATCGTGCGAGTGATCCCGCCCCGGCCGAAAGTGCTCGAGCGTAGAGATCGTCGGACGCCCGTGCGAGAACGTCAGCACGTCGCTCAGAGAAATGTTGTGCCGCGCAGCCCACCCGCCCCACGCACGCTCCACCACCTCAGTAGAGTCGACAAGCGTCCCATCCATATCGAACAGTACCGCCTTGCACCTGATCGTCACCGGCTCACTTATATTTCTATCGTCGCACCCTTGCCTCAAGAGACTCCATGCACATCAAAAACCTTCGCGCAAGCCGAACGCAGATATCCCGACAACAATCGTCAGGGACAGACCCATCTCCATTCAGCCGTACCGGCGCGGACAACCTATTCCGATCTCCCGCCCCGCCGTTTCGTTTTACCTTCTGGCTTCGCAATGCCGGCCTTCGTGATGAACTCCTTGCGGTTCTGACTGTGGGCACGCCAAAATGTCGCGGCGCTGATGGGACCAAGATCTGGTTTCCGCGACGGATCCTCTTTGTTGAAGATATGCGCGTAGAGCATCGGGCCCAGCAGCAGCGCAACCGACGCTTCGATATCCAGATCCGGCTGAAGCTGCCCGCGAGAAATCGCGCGACGCAAAATCTTCTTGATGCATTGCCGTGGCGGCTCCGTCACGCGGTGACGCCACTCGCGGCCGAATTCGGGATGAAAAGCTGAATACGCAATAAGAGAAGGCGTGAGCCGATTGCGCACCGCGTCGTACTTGTCTGGCGGTTTGCGCGTCAGGACCGTTGCCAGATCGCGTTGGATGTCGCCCGTGTCGACATCCTCAGGCTCCCGATCGAGACCATGAACCATTAGCATCGCTTCCAGCAGCAACGCTTCCTTGTCGGACCAATGGTTGTAAATTGTCGCTTTGCTGACACCGGAGGCCTGAGAAATGGCATCCATGCTTGTGTTCTCAATGCCGCGCTCTGCAAAGAGTTCGAGCGCGGCGTTGAGGACCTTCTCGTGTGCTTCCGTACTTCGAGGGCGAGCCATACTTATGCTTCAATCTTAGAGAATCGCCACGCCCCGAGTATCAGAAGGATCGTGCCGACAACAACAAGTACAGCCAGATCGATGCTGATTCCGAATGCTGGCCGGAACGTTACGGCGCTGAGCAGCACCGAGCGCATCCCGTCAATCCCATAAGACAGCGGGTCGAGCGCGGTGATGAAGCTGAGTATCTTGCCCTGGTTTGTGAGCGGGAACATCGCTCCGGACAAGAAGTAAATGGGAAGCACCAGGAAATTCATAATGAGCTGAAAGCCCTGCATGTCCTGCAGACTCGAACCGAAGATCACGCCCAGCGCCGCGAATAGCATGGCAATCAGCACCATAAACCCCACAGCAACCGGAATCGCAACCCAGCTCGCCGGGCGAAAACCGGAAATCAGGCAGATCACCAGAACCAGCAGTCCCTGAATCACCGCCACGGTGCAGCCGCCGAGCGTGCGCCCGATCATGATCTGGATGCGCGGCACCGGAGCAACAAGCGTTTCCTTCAGAAACCCGAACTGGCGATCCCAAAGCAGCCCAAGCCCGGAGAAGATCGACGAGAACAGCACTGACATTCCGATAACTCCAGGCGCGATAAACTGAAAATAACTGCCGTATCCGGCTCGTTTGAAAACCGGATTTAGCCCGAACCCCAGCACCAGCAGATACAGCATCGGCTGGCCCAGGGAGGCAATGATTTGTGAGCGCGAACGCGTGTAACGCTTCAACTCGCGCAGCCAGAGAATGTAAATCGCACTCATCGCCTATCTCCTTTGCTGTTGCCACATCTTCGCGAACTGCCGCATCTGGTCCGCAGAACCGGCGCTCTCATCGCGGATATTCGATCCAGTCAGCTTCAGGAACGCATCCTCGAGCGATGTTGTTGCGGTCTGTTCCTTGATTTCAGCCGGAGTTCCTTGCGTCACCAGCTTGCCGTGATCGATGATGCCGATCCGATGTGCCACGCGATCGGCCTCGTCCATGTAGTGCGTCGTGAGCATCACCGTAACGTTTTCAGTTTCGTTCACGCGCTTAACATGACTCCAAAGTTGATTACGGCTTTGCGGATCAAGTCCAAGCGTCGGCTCATCCAGAAACAGAATCTTCGGAGTGTGCAGAAAGCCGCGCGCAATTTCCAGACGCCTCTTCATGCCACCCGAAAACTTCTTCACCTGGTCGTCGCGCCGGTCCCAAAGCTCAAACAGCTTCAAAAGCTCTTCAGACCTTTGATGGCGCACCTTGTGCGGCACGTGATAAAGCACGCCGTGGATTTCCATGTTTTCCCAGGCAGTGAGATCGCCATCGAGGCTAGGATCTTGAAACACGATTCCGAAGCGCTGGCGAGCCTGGTTCTGGTGAGTTTGTGGATCGAGTCCGTCGAGCTCAATCGACCCGCTCGTGGGATGCAGCAGCGTGGTAAGCATCTTGATGGTTGTGGTCTTCCCCGCTCCATTTGGGCCGAGGAATGCAAAAATTTCGCCAGCCGCCACGTCAAACGACACGTCATTGACGGCCGTGAACGAGCCAAAGGCTTTTACGAGGTTTTGAACCCTGATCAATGCAACAACCTCCGCGTCGATTACAATACTGAACGGTTCAGTTCAGTTTGTCAAGACGCGAGGCTTCTGAAGATTGTCGTAGCCGCCGCCGCCGCGCCGCCTCCACCCGCGCTATGTCGAAGAGGAATGCGGTGGCATCACGACTTCACTTTCAGTTCCTCCGCTCCTGTCGAGAACTAACTGTGTCGAGAGCAGCCCTTAACGCAGACCAGTGGCTGGAACTCATGAGCTTATTCGGAGTAATCCAGATGTTCTGTGCCCCGCTTTCGAGCGTGTATTCCATGCCCTTTTGAAATGATGTCGGATCGAGCGATCCAGTCTGCCCTTCCCACAAACCCACTGAAACGAAGAACCTGTCTGTCGGGAAATTCTGAACCAGGTCGCGTACAACTCTTGCTGAGACCTCTGGGGACTTCTCTTCGACCCCGAAATAGTTCCATACGACGATCTGATCAGCGCACTTTAGAACCCGTGCATACTCCAGGCCAGAGTCTCTGCCCCGCCGCTGGACATCTTTCCAGTTCACAGGAACATCGACGATGAGTTCCTTTCCGCCTGAGTGGGCGGCGTCCGCCACCCGTTGAAGAAATTGCTGCATCTTGGCCGATCTCCAACGCCATATTGACTGATCATCTCGATCCACAACCTTCGACGAGGGCCGGCGTGGCCAATCCGGTCTCCTTGAGACATCGCGGTAAGATCGAAGGCATCGATCATCGAAACAGAAGGAATAGTAATCGAGTTCGGTGAGCGCGATGGCATCGATTGAATAGTTGTGAGAGAGGTACGAGACCATCTCGACGATCTGTCGACCGTAATCTCCGTCTACCAACTCGCTGAAGCACACCTGGTCCTTACTCTGCGCTCCATCGAACCGGATCGCTGCGAATTGTCCTGCACGCGCAATGAGCGCCGGCGAGTAGAAATCGACAATGGCTACCGTCCGAAGTTGATGCTTTCTGAAGTCATGGATCGCAGTGCCCAGGAGATCGACAGTGGAGCGTCTCTGCTGCGGCGACCAGTGGTTCTGATGCCCTCTCCATTGAAAGTGAGCCCACTCCACACGGCCAGCGGAGATCCCTACCGTGCGAAGACGGCTCCGAAGTGGACTGTTAACAACTGACGCTATCGCCTCATGCCAATCTTGCCAGTCATCGAAATGGGTTGCAATGGCGATGTCGGTGATCTGATGGTTCCTCTCCAAATGCTCATTCGAGATGTCTGGCATACCCTGCGCTGGTTGTGCGAGAGGTGGAATTCTCCAGGACGTAAGTTTGGACACCCGGGCAGCGCCAATCGCGGTGAGCAATAGAATTGAGCCGAGTACAAGACCAGAGCCACCCCTTTGGGCTTTGACTCCCACAGGCAACCTTTCAATTTTTTCCCATCCTTCAGCACGTCCCATCCACTCCTGCCAGATGGAGGACAGCACAACGACGCTGTAGTAGAGAGATAGAGGAACAATAAGAAGAGTCGCAATCGGCAAATGCTTCAGAGCTTTAAAGTCGCGATCCAGCAAAATACTATACGTTGCCACCACCGCAAAAGTGAGTAGACCGAAATACAGCAGCAGGTGCCATACCCAGTCCAGTGCGGCGTCATTAGTGAAGGCCATCCGTATAAGGAAGGGAATGGATACGAGTTGGAGGATGGGCACAACGGTAAGAGCGAAGTAGTTGAAAGGCAAATAGAACGAAAATGGCAATGTACGGGTCGGACGAAAGAGCGCGGAGTGAAGGGCTGAGACTTTAAGATAACTTCGCACCCATCGAACTCTCTGGCTCCAGAGTGATCGCAAGTCCGCGGGACAATCCGCAAGCACAATAGGACTCGCATCGAAGACGATGCGCTTCCCGGCCGCTTGCAAGCGGAACGTAAATTCGAGGTCCTCTCCCCACATTTGGCAGAAGCCATCGATCTCCCGGAAGACCGTTGCTCGCACCGCGCCGAGATTACCCGAAATAATCGGAAGTACACCCACGACCGAGAGTGCTCGACGAACGAAACCTGTTCCGATGTGGCTGGTAACGGCGAGTACTTTTTGGAGCGAAGTTCGTGTGTTCAGGGGAGTGTCATTGCCACACACGGCGTCTATAGTGGAATCGGCAAACCACCGAACCATATTTCCAACTGTATCCGGGAGAAAGATGCTATCCGCATCGGTGAATAGAAGCACCTCGCCCGAGGCCACGGCAGCTCCCCTGTTAAGCGCCGTTGCTTTTCCGCTATTGGGTTGCCGAATGTAACAAACCTTGATACTGTCCACCAATCCATCGATCGAATGCTCCGTGTCATCACATGAGCCGTCATCGATCACAATGATCTCGAGGTTCTCATAGCGAGATGCAAGAAGAGACTCAACGCAAGCTCGAAGTGTCTTCTCTTCGTTGTAGGCTGGTACGAGAACCGACACCCGCCTGCTAAATGGGTTCGACGATAGGCTCTGCAGTGTCGCGCGTTTCCAGAGGGCGTACGCAAGTGTCAGCGGGAAACACACAACCACCTGGATGGTCATCAATAGAGCGGCGAGGCTGACGGTCAGAACGAATACCTGTTCGGTCAGATGTGGCAATGACATCACTGTACCCACCGGTATACCCAGAAGGCCTCCGCGTATGGCACTCCAGCCTGCAAACCGCGATGCGCGGCACGCCCTTTGACGAGCTCCGAATCCATGTAAAACTTCCTGCGCTGTGTCTTGTGGCTGCTGATCGCCGAGAGCTTTTCAGGCAGAAATGCAGTGATGTCGACGAAGTAGTTGGGAACAAATTCCTTCGGGGCGCTGATGCTTTCGTAGCAAAGCAACGAACAACTTCGCGCGGCTTCTTTGGCTGCTTCGAAAACCGCAATGTGGTCTCCATGTGTCTCATGTGGGCTATGCGTGATGACCATCTGTATTCCAAGTTCCTTGATCTTCGTCTCTATCGCTGTCCTCATTTCAGAAATATGCTCCCGCAAATGCGTGTCTGGAAAATTCAAAACCCAAAGATCGCTCATTCCGAGTTGGCTCGCCCCCTGCCTTGCTTCTCCTTCTCGGACGCCCGCTGGCGCGCTGGTGCCGATCTCGCCCTGGGTCATTACGAGCGCATATACGCTCTTGCCTTCCTGCGTAAGCTTCAGCAGAGAGCCGGCAGCTCCGAGCTCGATATCGTCCGGATGAGCGCCGATGACGAGTATGCTATCGGCCTTCGGGTTTTGCGCTGAGGAGTGCATCTCCCGAAACAACAGCAGCGTGCAGACCGAAAGCGCTCCTAGAATCCCGGTTTCGAGAACCTTGAATAGGACGCTCGATTCCGCCAGAACATGAAGCGCATAGATCAAAATGAAAAGTGAATAGAGTGCCGGCAACACAATGGCATAGAGCCTTCTGTGCATGGCACCTCGCCAGATGAAACGCCGCTGCCGTTTGTAAAAGAACACGCTGGGCAGCGAAAGTATTGCCAGAAACGCGACGGGTTCGCCGATCGCGTCGATGGCTTTTTGTGTGTCCATCCGGCCGTCTCTCCGAAGCTCCTGGAGTAGCTCTATCGCCTGATGATCGTTGGGCGAGGTCCGCAACGCTTGCGTCACAACCTCTTCTGCCAGGGTTCTCTCACCCGCTTTTTGATAGGCTCGAGCAAGATCCATAGCGGTTTCGATTGACTTGGGCTCCAGCTTCCATGCCCTTCTGTAATTCTCCGCACCGCTGGAGAACTCCCTGCGCCACACGTATGCATCAGCAAGGGAACGGTAGCTGGCCGCCGTCGGATTCAGGGCAACAGCCGTCTTCAGCAGTTCTATGCCTTCGGCCAGGTCTCCGCTCCAGGACAGAACAATGCCTTTCTGGGCGAGTAGCTTTGAGTCATGAGGATGCCTGGCCAGCCCCCGGTTGAGAACACTCAGCGATTGCGCGAAATCTCCCGCAATCGCGTAAGTCTGCGCCAAACCCTTTATCGCTTCGAGATTGTCAGGGTCGGCTCTCAGAACCGTCTCGAGCTGCTGCTCGGAATCTGAGTAACGATGAGACCATCGAAGCACGTTCGCCATGCCGATCCGTGCCTGAAAGTTCGAAGGAGTTGCACGAAGAACGTCTTCGTAGGTTACGAGTGCGCGTTCGTAGTCTCCGTTCCATGCGAGCACCTCCGCCAGGTGCCACCGGGAGTCGATATCATTCGGACTTGCATTTAATGCGGTTTGGTATTCGCGAATAGCATCCGAAAATGCGCCAGTCTTCATGTAATGGTTGCCCAACTCACGATGCGCGTCGTCATGTTGCCTGTCATCACGAGTTGGAGACTTCAATTCCGTCGCGCTCGACACTTCGTATGCTGTGCCGGAAATGGCAATGACAAGAAGAGCTGCGATAACGAATTGCGGAACACGTTTCATCGGATTGGTAACCTCAGGCGCGTCGTAATGTAAATTGCCTGATCATTTCGAACGGGACGCCGAACGACCTTCCCGCCGAACGAAATTTCTGTCCACCTTGCTGCCTTCCAGGAGAGGCCGGCGTTAAACACCTGCGCGACTTTCCCGCTGAATACACTCTCGTTCGAATAGTTGTCATATACGTGACCGGCGCGCAGCTTCAGGTTCTCGCGCAAGGGCACAGTACACGCACTAAGAAACGAGTAGCTTGTGCTTCGGTCGAGATCGCGGTTGGGCAGCATCAGAAGGCTGGCTTCAAACCGGGAAAGCGAGAGACTCCCGCCGCCGCCAACCAGAAATTGCTTCCCGTAGACAGGCACCACAAGGTGATTCGATTTGTCTACCGTCGTACGCCCAGGATCGGGATCACGGAGGGCGGCTGCCTTGAGCTGCAGGCGAAGTGGGTTCCAGACAGTCCGGTACTCAATATCTCCGCTCACCTTGTGGTTGCTGGCGTGTTCGCTTTGGTCAAAGAAGAAGTTCGGCCTGAAGAATTCGTACGAGATAGTTCCCTGCACACGCTTCGTCAAATCCCCGGAAAGCTCGATTTCCACGGTCGGAACATGCTGGTAGGCGTTCGCGTCGGGCACAGGGGTCACTGCGATCGGATAATTATAGTTGTCCTGCTCGAAGCTGAACTTCACATAAAACGCCGGCGAGAAGAACGTGTACGCTTTCCCATAGTACGAGCGACGATTGTAGAAATATTTGTCTGAGTACGACGCGCCGGCATACGGATCTAAACGATCAAGCCCACCGTAGAAAACGTCGGTTTGCCAGCCCTTGGTCGTCGAATCTGTCTCCCAACCGCCATAGGAACTGAAGATGCTCAAGCCCCGCTGATACTCAAGATCCTCCAGTTCCCTCTTCGCATCCTGCGGAAATGGGGAGAATTCAACTTGTCGCTTATAGAGCTTCCGGGCCTCTGAAAAGTGGCGAGTCCACACGTCAACGGTGGCGAAATTGCTCAGAAGCTCAGAGTCTCGAATACCAAGTTCCAGAGCCCGGCGGTATTCCCGCACCGCTGCATTTGCATTTCCCTTATGACGATACACATCGCCCAACAGCTCATGCGCCCTGGCATTTTGCGGCTCCTTGTTCAGTATCGATACCAGCACGGCCTTTGCCTGCTCTGCTGAACCAGCGTCGATGAGTTGAGACACCTGACGCATCGCCTCCTGTCCCGTAGCGACGAGATGGAGCGCACAAACGATCGTCATCACCCACAGCTTTCGTGAGTTCACAGTCCCCTCCTCCAGTTCGTTATCAACGTAGTCAGAACTTCTTCGGCCGATCGAACGTTCGCGCCAACTCGCGCATTGATCTCGAGAATGCGGGGCATGCCGTCCAGTCCTCGTCGCACATCGATATCAAGCGGTCCTTCCAGGCGAAGCGCCGAAACTGCGGCTTCAGCCAAGCGGGCAACATCCTGCTCGCCTACGCGCTGGACAGAGAGCGCATTACCGTAAATTCCAGCCTTGAGTGCCATCTTTTTTAGGACAACGCATGCGGCAATCTTGCCGGCCGGATCGGCGAAGAGATTCACGTCGTATTCGTCTCCGGGCAGGAACTCCTGGAACAGGCGGTCACTCGCAAGTACACCTGGAAGCTCGTCGATGTCCCTGTGCAACTCGATTCCTCGTCCTCCTCTGCCACACCTCGGCTTTGAGAGCATCGGAAATGGAACGGTTTCGATGAGGATCTCCCTCGAATTGCCGCAGTAAGAACGCGGAACTGCAACGCCGACTTTCGATAGGGCCTGGACGGTTTCCCACTTATCGTTTGCGATCCGTACCGGACAACTCGCAGAAAGATAGACTGCGCAGTTCCTCTGTCGAATCGAGTCGCGGCATTCAGCAATTTTGGGGAGTTCCTCAGTTACTGTCGGAACAAGTAATCTAATCCCTGAGTCGTTCAACACTTGATCTAGCGCAGGGACAAAGGATTCCTCTGATGCAGCCGGAAGCTTCGTGAAATCTGATCTTGCGCTGACATCCATGTCAGCCCGCATTACTGCGATCCCGTTTTGCTGGAAGTAGTCAGAAACAACTCGACCCGCGGGTCCACCGGCACCGGTGACCATTGCAACAAGACTCTTCATGAACTGTGCGCCCCACAGTGATGCGTGTCTTGCCAATGTGTGCCTACCCAAAGTTCAGGGCCCGGCCAGCCAGGATCATCAAGAGCAGAAATCAAAGGAGGTGTCTAGTGCATGTGATCGCCAGACTGCCTCGCTTGTGATCCGAATCTTGGCTCACCAAAGATGCGTAGATGTCATTGGAACGTCAGGACATTGTCATTTATGGTGTGCTCATAAACCAGCCGTGCTGGAATCTTTAGATCTCCGCTCTCAAGGCATCCCGGCAAGTGGGCGCAAAAACCGTCTGCTCGGAGAGGTGACCGCGGCAAATACTCCTTACGGTATTTCGCTGAACGAACTATCGGCAACTCAGCCACTGAGAATAGATTGGGAACAGGAAGTCGACTCTGCTTCAGGGATCCGCCGAATGACCGGAATTCGCAATTTGATTGGCGGCGAAAATCCGTCCAAAGCGATCGCACTCTGAGCCAGGCAGCCATTGCGCGACCGCTCACCAGAAATGCAGACCAAGAGAAGCAGTGTCTTCTGGATTGGGAGCCTTCACGCCAAGAAATGGAATGATCGATTCATCTCTGAATCGATCATCCCACCTCAGGACCACACCTAGACTAGACCACACGTCAGAAGTACAGCTTCCCTCCGAACTGAAACACTCTGGGATCGTAAGCAGACGTGACCTGGCCAAAATTGCTCGAACCAAGCCCATTGCTCACCTGATTGAACTCAGTGTGGTTCCAGACGTTGAAGCTTTCAGCACGAAGCTCCAGCTTTCGCTCTTCGCCAAATCCGAAGCTTTTGAAGAGTGAGAGATTCCAGTTGTCCCTTCCGGGGCCGCGCAAGGAATTGAACCCCGCGTTACCCCATGCACCCACCGCCGGCGAGGAAAATGCCGATGTATCGAACCATTCGCCGGCCTTCTGCGGATAGGAAATTTTTCCCGCCCTGTCCGGTCGGTTCGTTGCATTCGGCAAACCGTTGCTGCTTTGCGCGCCGGTCAGTTGTGGATTGATCGGCAGGCCTGAAGTCATTGTTACGATTCCCGACAGTTCCCAACCTCCAAGAGCCGACCGCAACAGACCGTTGGGACTCCTCCGAAGGAAAGGAATCTCGTAAATGAAGTTCACAGCAGCATTATTTGTTCGGTCGTATCCTCCCGGGCCGCTGTCGTACTTCCAGCCAAGATATGGATTGGAGACGTTAGTGAGATCAGCGCCTCCTCCTCCGCCGAGCGTTGGATCGACGGTGCGCGAAAGCGTATAAAATGCGCGCAAAGTCAACGTCCGAATACGTGAGTTCAAATCGACCTGCAATCCGTTATAGTACGAATTCGCCTCATTGGTCGACATGTCAATCGAGTTGAAGCCTCGGTATGGCAAGCCGGGCGCTGTCGTGTACTGCGCGCCCCCGATGAGAGCCGGAAGGTAGCTCTGATCCGGCAGATTAAGCTGCCGGTAGTCGTTTTGATATCGGTTCTGATTCCCTACGTATGAAATCGACAGTACGGACCTGGCGTTCAACTGACGCTGCAGCCCTGCGCTGTACTGGTAACTCGCTGGCTGTTTATAGTTATCGATCGCCAGGCCGGTAATACTCGGCGCGTTGATAGGTCTCGCAGCTGCTGAACCAGTCGCCAGAAGTATGTTCGGATCCTCCATGGTCACGCTGTTGTTCGTTACGTTGAGACTGAACGGACTATTCGCGCCGGCGTTATACATGTCATTACCCTGGATACGCTCGTACATCAGGCCCGCTCCACCGCGAACTACGGTTTTCCCGCTTCCCGTCAGGTCGTATGCGAACCCGATTCGCGGACCGAGAGTTTTCCAGTTGTTATTAACCAGTCCTTTTGGAACGTGGTTGTGCTCAGGAATCCCAATGCCATTCAGATATAGCGGAACTCCCGCCAGAATTGGATTCGGGCTCGTCCCCAGCCCCGGACTGCTCGGGCTAATCGATCCGTCAGGCAGAAGAACCGCGGCATCCGCAGGATTGTAAAGCGATGGGTAGAAGTTTCCCATGCGGTCATTGGCTTCGTAGGTGTGAGGGATGCCATCCCACCGTAGGCCCAGATTCAACGTGAGATTCCTATTCACACGCCAGTTGTCCTGCACATAAACAGCAAACGAGACGTTGTTCCACTGCCCGTGGTCCTGCACCGCCAGTTCGTTATAGCTCTTCGCGTTTCCAAGCAGGAAGTCCGCAAAATCGCTCCCCGTGAACGTGCCGTCAAAGTTGAAGGCCCCTTGTGTCTGACCGAACAGGTCCTGCGTCTTCTTGTAGAGCGCCCAGCTTACGCCAACCTTGATTTGATGTTCACCTTTGGTCCAGGAAATGTCGTCGCGAACTTGGTAGTCGTCTGCTTTGTTGTGCCACGGCCAGCTCGATATTTCAAAGTGAGTGCCGAGCGATCCATTGAGATCAATATTGGGGATGCGATTGTCATTGTTGGGTCCGGAGAAGAGGCGCGATCTCGAAGAGTCGTAGCCATCCGGGAGTGTGAGGCTCTTCAAACCGGATCCCGCGAAGGGCACGATGTTAATGCGATTGCCGTTGTAATTGAACGACGTCTCGTTCAACAGACTTGAGTTAATCGTGTATGTGGTGTGCACCACTGCGCTATACGACGGATTACCGAAGGTGTCGCCGACCGTTGGCACGTTCGCACCGCTCCACTGGCTCACGCCGAAGCCCTGCGATACCTGTTCTGCAATGAAATGTCCGAAGATCGAAAACTTGCTGCTGAAATTGTGATCGATGCGCGCAACTTCTTCCGTGAGATTCGTCGGAGAGTTGTTCCCTCCAATAAAAGTTGGTTTACCCGCTGCATTCACCGCGTTGGCTTGAGGAAAGATGCCAGCCGTGAGCAGCGAAGAAGAATTCGGTGAAATCATGCATGCTGGAATCGTATTATTCGGAAACGTCTGCCCCTGAATGACGCCCGCTGGCAACACGCCTCCCGGGCAATTCCGAGCCAGCACCGCAGCCGACACAGCACTTGCGCTCGGAACCTTTATGGTCTCGCTGCCGAAGTTGCCGCCATACGTTGCAGGATCGGGAACCGGCTGATTCGTCAGGCCACCTTGAATAAGTCGGCGCCACTCCTGGTTGTAAAAAAAGAATGTGCGCTTCCGTTCCGGGTTATAGAGGTGCCCAAGTGTCACCGGTCCGCCCACATTAAAGCCGAAGACATTCAGCCGCAGTTCCGCCACCTTCTGCGGCGCAGGATTGAAGTAGTTGCGCGCGTCGAAAGCGTCGTTGCGATTGAACTCCCAAGCCGACGCGTGAAGCGTCCTGGTTCCGGATTTCAAGACCATAGACATGGTTCCGGCCGACGAGAGTCCATAATCGGCACTGTAGTTTGAGGTGAGCGTGCGAAATTCTGCAATTGCATCACTCGAAGGTGCAATGCTCATCCCGCCCGCGCCGCCGCGATCATCATCTTCACCGCCATCGAGTAGATAGATATTGTGGTTCTGACGCAACCCGTTGAATTCCACGCTCGCGTCTCCACCTACCGGGGTGTTCACTTCGCCTGCGCTCATGCCTCCGGAGCCAATTTGGCTTGAGGCGCCCGGGACCAAAGCCGCCAATTGATACATGCTCCGTCCACTCACCGAGATTTGCGAGATCTGCTGCCCCGTGATAACGCTGCTTTGCTCCCCTGAGTCGGTCTGCACTCGCACCGGATTGGCTTCCACCGTCACGGTCTCCTGCACCTCGCCGACCTGCAATTGAAAGTCGATTCGATCGCGATCGCCTACTTGCAGCGCAATATTCTTCTGCTCGGTAGTTTTGAACCCGGTGGCTTCGGCCTTCACGTTATAGCGGCCAATGTTGAGATCCGGAATCACATACTGTCCGGCGCTGTTGGTTTGAATGGTCTTTGCCAATCCGGATTCAATGTTGGTTGCCGTAATAGCGACATTGGGAAGCGATGCCCCCGCAGGATCCGTAACCGTGCCTACTACTGTTGCCTGTTGAGCGAGCGCCCCCGTAGATAGTCCAAACCCGGCCAACAGAGCAACGATCATCCATCTCAATCTCGCTCGATTTCGCAGGGAAGAACAGACATTTACTCGATGCATCCTGGCCAAAAGCAAACAGATATTCATTCTCTTCTCCAGAGTTCTATTCGGACTTGGGCTTGAGAGCCGTCGTCCCATGCTCCAGAGTGCGTGCATAGGTGGCCACTGGCCATAGCCGCTAAAACCGGTTCGGCCATAACCACTTCCCAACCTCGGCGGGAACCTGCAGTCAAATTGTAGGAATGGAAGTGTCTCCCGGATCGTGAGCGATCTCAACCACGCACAAGAGCGCGCATGCGCCCCACCGCGTTGGGAATCTGCGCTGCCGCAGTGCTCCCAAACCCGAGCACGAATCCGTGCACCGGCCGCTTGCCTGCGTAATAGCGCGATAGCGGCCAGAGCATTAGCTTCTGCTCTGATGCCTGCTCGCAGATCTCCACGTCGTTGAACCCCTCGGGCAGGCTCACGGCAACGTGCATCCCGGCAGGCGCGCCGTGCACCGTCAAGAAGTCCCCGAATTCAGCCCGAATGGATTCAACCAATACACTCCGGCGTTCACTGTAAATGCAACGCATCTTTCGAATGTACTGCGCAAGCTGCCCACCTTCGATGAAGTCGGCTAGCATCTCCTGATAGAGATACGGAGGAAAGATGTCCGTGACAAACCGAACCGCCTCGAACAAAGTCACAAGATCGCGCGGAATCACGATATACCCGACGCGCAGAGACGGAAAGAGCATCTTGCTGAACGTGCCGATATAGATCACTCGTGAGTTGACATCCAGGCCCTGCAATGAGGGAATCGGCCTTGTGTCGAAACGATATTCACTGTCGTAGTCGTCTTCGATTACCCAGGCTCCCGTGGCCTGCGCCCAGTTGAGCAGCAGCAAACGGCGGGTCGCGCTCATGGTAGTTCCAAGTGGAAACTGATGAGATGGAGTGACGATTGCTGCTTTGGCTCCTTTGTGTTTCGCTGCTGCGGTTATATCCATCCCTTCATCGTCCACCGGCACTAGTTTGACCCGGCAACCTGCCCCCGCCAGCACGATCTTCTCCAGCGTGTATCCCGGCTCTTCAACAAGCACCGCATCTCCTGGATTGAGTAGAACGCGCGTAGTGATGTCCAGCGCCTGCTGCGAGCCTGAGACGATCATGATCTGTTCTGGATCGCATTTCACGGAACGGGCCGTGCGAAGGTAACGACAGATCTCAACCCTGAATCGCTGCAGTCCCATCGGATCGATTCTTTGCAAGGACGCCGATTTAGGATTTCGGCTATGGCGGCTCGCCAGCTCCGACCACAGCTGAAACGGAAATTGATCGGAAGCAGGTTGGTGTAGACCGAAAGCTCCCCAGCCTCGAAGTGGCGATCCTCTTGGAAACTTGGGATAGAGCGCATTGCGTGTCGCAATAGGCCTCAGCCCTGATGGCGCTCTCTCCGACGAATCTGTCCCTTGTTCCGAAGACATCATCTGCTCCGGCAGCGTCGACGAAACAAATGTTCCTGAGCCAACCTGGCTCTCAAAGTATCCTTCTGCCTGAAGCTGGGCATACGCGTGGAGAACCGGAAAGCGAGAGACCCGCATCTCCAAAGCGAGTTCGCGGCTCGAGGGAATCTTTTGACCTGGCGCAAGATCGCCGCGCAGGATTGCTTCTCGGTAGCCGTCGTAGACCTGGCGATGTAGAGGCTTCGCATCGCCACGATCGATCGAAATCACCGGACACACGCAGGTCCCGATGTGACTCATCAAACCGGATTGTAGGTTTTACTTAAAAACGACTCAACCCGTCTGGTGCGAAGAAATCGCCGCTTCGCAACATTGCTGCAGCGACCTCATCATCCGTTCGCCGCATCCTGCCTCTTCGCGGTGCGCCTACTTCGCCAGCGCTTCGCGGTTCTCCCTGGCCCAATCGCTATCTGCGGCCACTGCCTTCATCGGCGGCCCACCCTGCGTTCCGCATGCACAAGGCCCCTCCATCTTCGCCTCCGTCATGCATGAACAGGACTTGTTCTTCATGCATGCGCAGACGTAAACGACGTCCTTCGATTGGTCCTTCTCCGATTTCTGATGTTTGCCTGACAATCCGGCGCCCGCCGGCTCGTAGACAAATAAGAGCAATAGCAGCGACGTGCAGGTGAGCGTGATTCGATACGCCATGATGCTTCTCCTGGACCGATTCTGTCTAAAGTTGCATCGTCATCGATCTTCCCGCCATATCCACTTCGCCGGTTGCCGCAAGGCCATTCCTGGCGTTTGTTGATATCGTTCGGGCCATCGTCAGTAAAGGTCTATGTTGAATGAAACTCCACCCTCACAGCACTTTCGCCAGCCAATGCCCCGTGTGCGAATGCAGATTCTGCGCGATCTCCTCGGGCGTCCCTTCGGCCACAATCTTCCCGCCACCCTCGCCGCCCTCCGGTCCAAGATCGATCACCCAGTCCGCCGACTTGATCACATCCAGATTGTGCTCGATCACAATCAGTGATCCGCCGCCGTCGATCAGTTTGCGAAACGCTGTCAGCAGCTTCGAAACATCGTCGAAGTGCAAACCCGTCGTCGGCTCATCCAGGATGTAAAGTACCCTGCTCGCCTGCGATGGCCTCACCGCTACATTCACTGCACGTACTTGCGCCAGATGGGCCGCCAGCTTCACGCGCTGTGCCTCGCCACCCGACAATGTCGTTGCCGACTGTCCCAGCCGCAGGTATCCGAGTCCCACCTCGTCCAGCACAGCCAGCTTTTCAAGCAACCGAGTCTGTCCCGTGAAGAACCGCAGCGCCTCTTTCACCGTCATCTGCAGGACTTCATGAATATTCTTCCCCTTGTATTGCACCTCAAGCACCCGCGCCTGGTAGCGAGTGCCGTTGCAGTCCTCACACGGCAGTTCGACATCCGCGAGGAATTGCATCTCCACCGTGACTGTCCCATCGCCCTCGCACGTATTGCACCGTCCACCCGGCACGTTAAACGAGAAATGCCCCGGCGTCAGACTGAGCTTCTTTGCGTCGGGCTGGGCCGCAAACAACTCGCGGACCAGATCGAACCCCTTGATGTACGTAATCGGATTCGACCGCGGCGTTCTTCCGATTGGTGTTTGATCCACCAGCATCACATCATTCAAACGCTCCACACCCGTCAGTGAACGAAACACTCCGGAGGGATCGCCGCCGTCAGCCTGCCCCAGTGCTCGCGCCACCGCGCGATACAGCACCTGGTGCACCAGCGTCGACTTCCCCGAACCGGACACACCGGTAATCGCCACCAGCATGCCCAGCGGAATTTCCACGTTTAATCCATGAAGATTGTTCGCCTCCGCGCCCTTCAGCACCAGCTTCTCGCGCCCCGGCACGCGCCTCCGTGTCGGAACCGGAATCGCAATTTTGCCCGAGAGATATCGTCCAGTCAGCGAATTAGGATTCGCCTCAATCTCCGCCAGCACACCATCCGCCAGAATCTTGCCGCCAAACTCTCCCGCACCCGGCCCGAGATCCAGCAGATAGTCCGCCGATCTCAAGACATCTGCATCGTGCTCGACAACCACAATCGTGTTCCCGAGGTCCCGCAGTTCTTTCAAAATTCGAATCAATCGATCCGTATCCCGCGTGTGCAGCCCGATCGAAGGCTCGTCCAGCACGTACAACGCACCCACCAGATGAGATCCCAGCGACGTCGCCAGCTGGATTCTCTGCGCCTCGCCCCCCGACAGCGTCGATGCCAGCCGGTCCAGTGTCAGATACTCCAGCCCGACCGCGTCCAGAAAGCTCAACCTCTGCCGTACCTCTTCAAGAATTGGCCCCGCGATCTCCTCCTGCATCGGAGTCAGCTTCAGATTCGCAAAGAAGTCTCTCGCCTTCGCAATCGTCAGTGCCGCAGCCTGGCAAATGTTCAGTTGGTTGAGGCGCACCGCACGCGCCTCGGCCCTCAGCCTCTGCCCTCGACACTCCGGACACTCCGCATATCCCCGATACTTGCTCAGCATCACGCGCACATGCAGCTTGTACTTCTTCCGCTCCATCGCTGCAAAGAACCCGTGCACGCCTTCGAATGCACCCTTGCCGCGCAGTACAATCTCGCGCGCCGCTTCGCTCATCTCGCGCCACGGCACATCCATTGGAATGCCCAGCGATCCCGCCTGCTTCTTCATCTCCGTGAGCCACGACCGGTACTTCGGCCGGTTCCACGGATCAATGGCTCCATCACTCAGGCTCAACCCCTTATCAGGGATCACAAGGTTCAAATCGTAGTCGACCGTGTTCCCAAACCCCTGGCACCGCGGGCACGCCCCAAAAGGATTGTTAAAGCTGAACAGCCGCGGCTCCGGCTCCTTACCCGGCCTGTGGCAATTCGTGCACTCGTACTCCCCCGAAAATCTCCGTCGCGCTCCGACCGCACTCACTTCGCGCGGTACCGTCTCAAAAATCACCTCGCCCGACTCGCGATACGCGATCTCCGCTGCGTCCACAATGCGCGCGCGGTTCTCGGCGCCAACGACGATCCGATCGAGCAGCACATACACGGGCTGCGCGAAATCAACATCGATCAGCGACTCCGGCGTTGAGAACTCATATATCTTCCCATCCTGAAAAAGCCGGTTGAACCCCGATCCGCGCAGCTCCAGCAGCCGAGCCTTCATGGCCTCATTTAGCGGTTCCGCAACAGCGACCGTCGTAGCTGCCTTCCCCCCAGCCTTCGTCGTTCCCCTCCCACGCTGCACAGGTTTGGCAGCTTGGACGGAGCCTGGCGTCTCATGCTTCACCGGAAAGAGAGCATGCAGCCGAGTTCCCTCCCCCAATCCCAGCACCGCCTCCGCGACCTCGTCCATCGAGTCCCGCTTCACCAGCCCGTCGCAGTAGATACAGTGCACCTCGCCGCACCGCGCGTACAGCAGCCGCAGATAGTCGTAGATCTCCGTTGCAGTTGCCACCGTCGATCGCGGATTTCGCGTCGTATTCTTCTGCTTGATCGCAATCGCCGGAGCCAGCCCGTCAATTTCATCCACATCCGGCTTTTCGATCCGCTCTAAAAACTGCCGCGCATACGCCGACAGCGACTCCACATACCGCCTCTGCCCCTCGGCGTAGATGGTGTCAAACGCAAGCGAGCTCTTCCCCGACCCCGACACGCCGCTGACCACCGTCAGCTTGCCGTGCGGAATTTCGCAGGAAATATTCTTCAGATTGTGGGTCCGCGCACCGCGGATGACGATCGCGTCGTTCGATGAACTCAAAGGGAAGACACCGGAATTAAGAATTGTCTGGCTGCGTCCTCCGCCAACAATGCTGCGCCGCGAGCGGCATACAGACCGCTCAGAGAGGCTCAGAACGAAACCGTCCATCCTTCATTATAAAGGCGCGGCTCTGCCCGACTTCACGCACTCCGTCGGTACGCACTGCGTCGGTACGCTCGCCATCGGGTCGAGTACGTCTTCCCCGGTTTCTATTGGAAGCTGCTTAAAAAACGGAAGTAGTCGCGCGCCACTCGCCAACCTTGTTTCGGCATTCCCGGCGTTCACATATCCCGGGCGGGCGCGCACACTTGAGAACCACAGAGAAACTAGGCAGCCAAAGCCGAACCCGCGCGAGCCGAGGCCGCGGCGAGTACCGGTAAAGAAGAGTACTGCGGTTCCGCCATCAGACTGTCCTCGCGATTCAGGATGGCCGACAAACTCATCAGCACTTCCGAAGCGCACGCGGGACATTGATTGGCGTTATTCCCAATCGAGTTGCAATCCTGGCACAGATAAGCACTACTAAGCGGGAAATGCTGGAGCATCAGGTACGAATCAACATCGCCCGATCTTCTTGAAGCGGTGGAAAGCATGTTTGTCACCTGGTGTTCTGGGGATTTGCCGGGTCTTACTTCAACCCTGCATGTCTGATGAAAGGATGCCCCAGAATCGCCCAAAGATGCTCTCCACTTAAGTGATTCGGGGCTCACGAAAGAGGCAATTTGACGGTTACTTGCCCTCTCTCCTCAGTTACTTGAGGGCTAGTGATGCATCTCACAAAGTCCATTACGAAAGTCGTAATACCTCTTCCAACCCTAAGTAGATCCCGGCCTTACAGACCAATTTCTTGACAGAAAGTATTTATGGCGGCCGCGACCCAGGTAACCATCTCTCCCCTGGGACGCGGACCGCCCCGAATCTACTTTGTAAACGGCTTTTGCATGCTGTCGAACTCGTGTTCGCGCTCGACTCCCTTGTGAGCCAGTTTGTCGGCTTCGCGCTGGGCACGTTCCCGTTCATCCGGGACCGGGTTGATGCGCTGATCCGTGTGAGTCGGCTCCGGACGATCCGGCACATTCATGTTCTGAGGATTCGTATCTGCCATGCATTTCCTCCCAGCCGTCTTCGATGCAATCTCCCGAATCCCAAGATGCACCAAAACTGTTGATGCAACGGCAGACAGCAGCGGCTTTCACAGCTTTGTAACAACAGCATGGATTCGGCCAGGCCATCCGGGGATGAGCGCGAGCGGGCTCCAGCCCCTGCTCTCATCCGCACAACGAAACCAGATGTTCCGGTCTCGTCAGCCATTTTGGATACCCGACCTCTACGTCAACCGTCCCGTCGCTGCTACCTTCCCGTACCACAGCCCCGAATCCTTGATCGTCCGCTTCTGATCGCGATAATCCACATAGATCAGACCGTACCGCTCCGTATGCCCGTTCGCCCATTCGAAGTTGTCGATCAGGCTCCAGGCATGGAATGACCGCACCTTCGCACCATCCTTGATCGCCCGCGCCAGTTCCGCCAGCTCCTGCTGGAACCAGCGGATTCGCCGCGTGTCCGGCACTCTCCCGTTCTCCTTGTCATACGGCGCATCAAGATACCCGCAGCCGCTCTCAGTAATTTCAATAATCGGATTGTCATACTCCTTCGAGATCTGCATCACCAAGTCGTAAATCCCTCGTGGCCAAACCTCCAGCCCCGACTCCGTCAGCGGTCCTTCCGTCGGCATCTCTGCTCGGAAACGCGTGTAGGGATCACGTCCTGTCGCTGGATCAGCCTCGATCTCCGTCCCGCTGAATCCGCCTCCACTGAAAGCCTGCACGTGGCTCGCATCCGAGACAAAACGTCGCGTGTAGTAGTGAAAGCCCACCCAGTCGAGCGGTGCGTGCATGATCTCCTCGTCCCCCGGCTTCATTCCCATCTTTTCGTAGGGCGGCTCTCCAACAAATGCCTTGGGATAACGTCCGTGCATTGCGGCTTCCAGCAGGAACACGTTATTCATCGCGTGATAGCGCGCAGCCGCCGCGCGATCCTCTTCCGAATTCGTCTTCGGATATGCCGGACACATCCCGTACGCGCTTCCTACCGTCGCCTTCGATGACGCCGCTTTGATCGATCGTAAAGCCTGCCCTTGTGCCAGCGTCAGCGTGTGAAGAGCTTTCAGGAAGTCATCGAAGTCAGCGCGGCCCGGCGCCAACGCCCCAACGCCATAGCCCATGTACGCGACCGACCACGGCATGTTGAACGGCGCCCAGATGGTGATGCGGTCTCCCAGATGCTTCGCCAGAATCCCGGCATAATCCGCGTAGTAGCCCGCCAGATCGCGATTGGGCCAGCCGCCTTTCTCCTCCAATGCCTGCGGCAGGTCCCAATGATAGATCGTGCAGAACGGCCTCAGTCCGTTCTTGAGCATCTCGTCCACAAATCGGCTGTAGTGGTCGATGCCCTTCAGGTTCGGCGCGCCCGTACCAGTCGGTTGTATCCGGGGCCATGAGATCGAAAATCGATAGCTCTTCTGATTCAGCTTTTTCGCGAGCGCCATGTCGTCTGGATAGAGGTGATACTGATCGCAGGCCACGTCCGCGTTCGTCCCGCCCTTCACCTTCCCCGGCGTGTGCGTGAATCGATCCCAGATCGATTCGCCCTTTCCATCCTCTTTCCAGGCGCCCTCAACCTGAAACGCAGCCGTTGCAGTCCCCCAAAGAAAGCTTTCCGGAAAACGCGCTGCCTCGATCTCACTGTGCGGTATTTCACCCGGCACTTGATCCCGGGTAATTGGTATCCCCGCCGACTCTTCTTGCTCGTTGGACCGATCGACTCCGCGTCCGTCCATCTCCGCGCCGAAACCTCGTCCCGCCAGCACGGTCCCGCCTGCAACCACTAGCGAATTCCCGAGAAATCTCCGTCGATCCATTGCTGTGCCCCTCCTGGCGGCTCAACCTAACAGTCCCAAGCCTCTCAGTCAATCGTTTGAGTGGGTTGATTCCATAACCTTTCGAGGAAACCCGTGCAGAGTCAAAGCGATATGACCCCGGGAACGTCATCCGAGATTGCAGATCATTTGCTCAATTCCTTTATCCTTGACTCATAACAGCGGGGACGGAAACCATAAAAATTCGGATCCCCTTATCTCGCGCCTAAATGCTTTGAAATCAAACAGCTGCACACAACCCATTAAGAATGAATTACTTGGGCGACCATAGTCCCAGGAAGGGCACCAAATGACTTGGCTAACCCAAGCATTTGTGCGACTCTGGAGATGCCGTGACAGGGCAGCGCTTTCCTGCGTCTATGGATATCTTTTTCTTTTCGGAATTATGGGGGCAGGAGTTAAGCCTTTTGGCTTTCCGACAAAAATGCTGAGCCCCCGATCGGGCCTAATGGTCCCAATGAAAACCGAGGGAAGACCTGACTTAGATAGAAAGTCGGCTAGGTCCTTTACGTTTGATGCATTGCCTCCTGACACCTCGATGCCAACAACAAGAGGCGTGTCTGGCAACGGTTCCCGCGCCTCACAAGGGGTCCTAGCTGGAGCATTTATCGCCGATTCTATGATCCTTGAGAGTTGCATGCATAGTTTGTATGCTTCTCGATCTCCCCTGTACGAATTCACGCCGATTCCTAGGCCTGCAGCGGTCCCGTGGGAGGCCTTTATTGCTTCGGGAGAGGGACCAAATCGCTTCTGGATATCGGCATACAAGATATTTGGGTGCAGAATCACTCTATCGCTCAAGTCTCTTATCAGTTCGTTTGCTTTCGCTTCGGCTACGTCTGCCGCGACTTCCGCTCTTTCTGCATTTGCCGCTGCATCTCCTGCTTCCTGCTGGAGCAGCGCGGTACGGTATCCGCCAACTGCGCGAATGAGCGTGTCTAGGTCTTCTATTCTGTTGGATGTACGGAGTTCTCCGACCAGTCCCCAAACTACTAGTCCCACACTGACCCATTCGAGCACTAGTTTTCCCCGTCCCGGACGTTCTGGGAATGGAATCTTGAAATATATTTTGGCAAATCTCCATTTGTTGAATTCATCTCGGTGGTCGATCCATAGGAAAAGCATCTCGGCAAAGACACCCACAATCACTAAGGATGTGTATACAGAGGAACGGAAATCCAGCGAGGCACGAATGGCATCCAGGTGGGCAAAGATGCAATCGAATATCGAATCGTCCATACGGGTTAGAAAGATTCAGGTATATGTAGTGCTCTCACTATATGCCGCTGGGGTCCTGTATGGAGTAATCCTGCTGATAAGGGGAAAGCTTTGATGCCATAATCTGTGTATGAGTGGAGCAAAGAATAAAACAGAAAAGCCTCCGTCTCCGGAATACCGGACATTTACGGAGGCTTTGTCTTTGGCCCTTTCCGTTTCGAAAGCGACGGTTCAAGAGCGCGTTGACCGAATGAAGTCCGAGAAAGTTTCTCGGTATAAGCGATACAAGTACGTCCCCGCAAAGCCCCATTCTTAACTGGGAGGCACCTTGCCGGTCAGCGCTGCATAAGTCAGTCTCTTCCCTGAAATCTGCGACACAGCCAGCGCGAAGCGATCCCCGTCATGCAGAGGATTGTCCTTCGTGGTTCTGTTGTTGTACCTGAATACCTGTTCTGCCAAATAGCGATCCAGATGGAATGGCTCTACTGCAACGTATGTTCCGCGAAGAGTTCTCTTGAGCAGTGACCAGAAGTTCTCAATTCCTTGAGTGTGCACCTGCCCGGAAACATACTCCTGCGAGTGATTCACTACCTTATGAACGAAGTTCTTTTCGAGTCCGTCATAACCAAGATGCTCATCTGTGTAGACCTTGGCGAAAGGCGTCACATTTTCCAAAATCATGTTCTGTAGCGTCTCGCGCTTGAGATTTGGGAGAACCTTTGCGCGAACCTGCCGCAACTCTCGGTCCAAGATTCCTTGCACAGCAGTCTTACCCACAAAGCCACCTTTGCCCATGCCGTCACGAGCCTGCACCTTTGCCTTACGATCTTTGTGCATCTTGACCGGATTCGGTCCAATGTACGTCTCGTCGCCTTCCACTGGACCGCCGAAACCAAACATGTGATTCGACTCGGTCGGTAGGATGGCGCGGAGGCGTTGCAAAACAAACCATGCCGACTTCTGAGTCAGCTTTAAGTCGCGAGCGATCTCATAACTGGAGATGCCATTCTTGCAGTTGCAGAGCATCCAGAGGGCGATAAGCCACTTGTCTAGGCTGATAGCGCTATCCTCAAAAATCGAGTTCACCTTGACCGAAAACTGCTTCCGGCAGGCGTAGCACTTCCACCGCTTCTGGGTATCAAGCCAGTAGTGTTTACGTTCGGTTTCCTCCACTCCGCACTTGGGGCAAATTGGCTTCCCATCGGGCCAGCGAAGGTAGGCCACAACATCAATGCAGCGCTGTTCATCAGCAAAGTATCGCGCTGCTTCTAAAAGAGTTGTGGGAAAGTTCTGCATCTGTCTATCCTCGATGAATTGAGAATAGATGAATTCTCTGGGTTAGTCAAGTAATTTGTTGCCCCAGGAAGCCTCTGATTCCTGAGTCTTTGGTCCCAAGGTATGGGGGGATACCCCCCAGCCCGGAATTCCATTGAACACCTAGTCCGTCTAATCTCCGTTGCCCGCTAAACTCTGATTGAGGTACCTGTGCGTCTTTCGTTCCTTTTGATCTCGCTTCTTTGCTCTTCCGCTCTCGTAATATCCCAGACACCAAAGCCGCAGCCATCTGCTCCCGAAACCGGGGCCGGCTCAGCTGCGACTCTCAATGCGGAACTGACCGACGCGGAAGCCGCGATCGCAACCTCCGACTGGAAAACCGCCTCCGCCAAACTTGATGCCTACATCCTCACGCACGCCAACGATGCCCGTGCCCTCTTCGATGCCGGGTACGTCGCCGACCACCAGGACCAACTCGATCAGGCCGCCGGGTTCTATCGCCGCGCCATTGAAGCCAACCCCAACTCCTTCGAGTCCCATCTCGCTCTGGGTCTCCTCCTTGCCCGCCAGGGCAAACGCGACGAAGCCCACGCCGAACTCACCGCAGCCACGACCCTCGATCCCGGCGAAGCCGGCCCGGAACTCAAAGCCCGCGCATGGCGTGCTCTCGCCCGCCTCGATAAACCTGGCCCCGATGGTGAGGGCAACCCCAGTGTCGCGACAACCGAACTCCTGGAAGCCCTCAAGATCACTCCGGAAACGCCCGAGGACACTCTTCTTGCTGCCGATCTCGCTGAGTATGCCGGCAACCACGACACCGCGGCTGCCGCATACCGTCGCGTCCTGGCAACCAATCCCAGGTCCGTTGACGCCAACTCCGGTCTGGCTCATGTTCTGATTGGTCGTGAGCAATACCCCGAAGCGGAGAAATTCGTACGGGCTGCACTCCAGCAGGAACCCGACAACCCAGTTCTCAACGCGCAACTTGCCACGGTCCTTGCCGCTCAGAACAAGCCCGATGCGCTTCCGCTTCTACAGAAGCTCCACACCGCTCATCCTGAAAACGATGCCATCACCAGCATGCTCGCCGACGTTCTCGCCGAAACAGGCGACAACGCCGGCTCTGATAAGCTCTACACCGCTCTGCTTGCCAAAAACCCCGATGACGTTTCCCTGCTCGTTGCTCACGGCCAGAACCTTGTCCGCCAGCAGCAAAACAGCCAGGCCCTCGCGGCTTTCGACAAAGCCGCAAAACTCGACTCCGCAAACGCCGATGCCTGGAGCGGAATCGCATTCACCGCCTCAAAGCTTCACCAGCCCTCGCTCGCCATTCATGCGCTGACGATGCGCTCGAAATTTCTCCCCGACGTGCCAGCAACCTACTTTCTTTGGGCTACATCGTATGACACATTGAACGACAGAGTGGCGGCTATCACGTACTACCACCACTTTTTGGAATCGTCCGGCGGTAAGTTCCCAGACCAGGAATGGCAGGCGAAACAGCGGCTCCTGATACTAGAGAAAAAGAGATAGAAACCCCGGTCGAGCGTTCATAGCACTACCTTAGTTGAGGCTATTTCCATCGTATAAACACCTGACGCTTTTCACTTGCACATTTTCCCGGGTTGCTCCTATAGTCTGATAACCACCTGGCCAAATGCTGGCACCTGTTCAAGTTCGGGCAGATTGACAGTTCCGGGGGCCCTCTCAGTGAGAGAGGCAAGTGATGTTAAACACTGGCAAGGAACTGGAGTTCTGCTCTAATCCCGCTTCAGCGGAGGTTCCTCATGCGGTCTATAGCGTGCTCGATTACAGCTCTCGCCTTCGCGGCATTCGCGATCCCCGCCCTCGCATCTTCCCCCGACGACAAAATGATCGACCAGGGAACGATCGCTGCCCTTGAAGCCCGCATTCCAGGAGCTCAGCCCCGCGAACAATGCTTCCTCTACGCCGAACTCATTCACCAGATGACCGAGTTCAGCATGAAGCAGTACGCAGCAGGCGATACCGACAAAGCTACCGATCTCCTCAAGCAGATCCAGAATGTAACCAAAAAGCTCCACCTCACCATGGCCGATAACGACAAGCGGCTCAAAAAAGCCGAAATCCTGCTTCGCCACACCGCTTTCCGTCTTACGGAATTCCTGCACAGCAGCAACTCCGATGATCGCGAAGTCGTGCAGGATACGCTCGCACAGGTGAACCGCGCTGAGAGCGAGACGATGCTGCAGGTCTTCCGTAAATAGTGCTGCATCGGTTCTGACCTCATTCGTCTACTCGTTGCCCATACCCTTTCTCTGTGATTGAATGGAACCCAGGTGCCGCGTGCCCTATGCGTTCCCTCAAACTTCACTCCATCGCCTTGATCGTTCTTGCCGTTCCATTCCTCAATACATCCGCGCAACAACGGCACCACGATACGTTGACTGAAGCGCAGGTGGAAAAAATCCGTGAGGCTGGGATTGATCCAAATCAGCGCATCAAGCTCTACACCGAATACCTCAACGACCATGTAAACGTGGTGAGGTCTCTCACGAATCGCGGAAAATCAGATGCTCGCGCACGCCGCCTCGATAATGAATTGCAGGACGTCGCCAACCTGATGGATGAGCTCGGCTCCAACCTCGATGAATACTCAGAGCGCCGCGCGGATATGCGTCCTGCTCTCAAATCGCTCGCCGAGACATCGAAGCGTTGGCTCACCACTCTTCGCGCGCTCGCCGGTGAAGAGAGCTTCGATCTTTCTCGCAAAGAGGCCATTGAAGCCGGTGATGATCTTTCTGATCAGGCTCAACGCCTCCTCACCGAGCAAACCACCTACTTCGAGACCCATAAAGACGAACGCGGTCAGGAACGCGCTGAACCCAACTCCCAATAGCGCAGCTAACCGGACTCACCAACCACCTTCTCCTTATAAGGTCATTCCCTCGTCCCCTCGTTCCACGCCTCTCCATGTGCTAACTTCGAATTTGGTGCCTGCTGATCTGATCCCAGTTTTTGAAGAGGAATATCGCGTACTACGCCCACGCGCGCCGATCCCTCCTATCGCGGTTCGCTTCCGCCGCTTCACATCCCTGAACACCACGATTCGCCTGCGTGAAGGAAAACTCTTCGTAAGCCTCAGCGACCTCATCGAAGGCGCGCCTCAGAGCGTCGTTCGCGCCATCGCCCATATCCTTCTCGCCAAACTGTACAAAAAGCCCATCGATCCTGGGCACAACCTCCGCTTCAAGCGATTCACCACCAGTGCCGCCGTAACGCGCCAGACTGAACTCATACGTCACGCGCGCGGCAGCAAGCGCTACACCGGTCCGCAAGGCCGCTACTACAACCTCGAGGAAGTCTTCGACTCACTCAATGAGCGCTTCTTCCACGGCATGCTTGGCCGTCCAGAACTCACATGGAGTGAAGGAATGGCGCGCCGCTCGCTTGGCCACTACGACGCCGCTCACAACACCATCGTTGTCAGCCGTGTTTTCGATCGCCCCTCCAGCCCGCGATACGCGATTGAATACTTGCTTTATCACGAGATGCTCCACCTCAGGCATCCGGTGAAGATGCGTGGCCTTCGCCGTTGCGTTCACTCGCGAGAATTCAAAGCCGACGAATCCAAGTTTCCCCAGCTTCGCGAAGCCCTCGCCTTTCTCAAACGCCTCTAGCAAACCCACCCAGAACCGACGAGCTGCGCACTAAGCTGATTCAAGCCTCGCCGAGAGCAGCAGTACCTGCCCTTTCGCCCGAGGAAAACGATTTTCTGCGACATTTTCCATCGTCCCGGGTCTTAGAAACAAGGACGGGGCACGCAGGACCGTCTGCGCCTGAGAATCTCTGCTTGCGGCGCAATGAGACCTAGTGGAATACCCAGTTACATCAAACCTGTGGATTTGCAACAATTTATGTAGATTCCTTCATGCTCAATGGCATGCGGCTCTGTAAGGCAGTGGACCGAATCGATCCTGTCGATCAAGGTCCGCTCAACCTTCCACTCACAAAATTCGTAGGGCCTCTGAATGTTGCTGTTCCGTTTCACCGGATTCTTCACATAGAGGGTTGCTCAACCGGAATAGGAACAGAATGGATTCGCCTCAATCATCCCGGCGCGTACTCATCCTCGATGATGAACAGATCATCGCTAACACGCTCGCGCTGATCCTCAATCGCAATGGCTTCGAGGCGCAGGCTGTCTACACGGCCATGGACGCGATCGAAGCTGCTCGGCAGCTCTCTCCTGACATCCTCATAAGCGATGTCATTATGGATGGTATGACCGGCATCGAGGCTGCAATCCACATCTCCGAGTTGGCCCCCCATTGCAAGATCATCCTGTTCTCCGGTCAGGCATCTACTCCAGATCTTCTTCAGCGCGCCAAAGCATGCGGCCACTGTTTCGAACTTCTGGCCAAGCCCGTTCATCCGCGCAAATTGCTTGAGCGCCTGAGCGAGATGCACTGAACGGGAGAATGCCTGAGCGCACCGCGGAAAATATCGATCGTTTTTCTGAATGCGTTGGATTCAGGCGGCTTTGCCGGCAGGAACGGCTCCCGGATCGGACTCCGTGGTTGGACGTCGCGATGCCCACCAGACAAGTATGGCCCCAATAAGAACCGATCCGAGGCTTGCAAGCTGCGCGTTTGACATGTCAAACAGGATCTTGGGGTTACGCCGAATAAATTCGACCAGAAATCTGGCTATCCCACTCAAAATCAGATACTCCCCGACAATCGCACCGGTTCCGTGGCGCTTTCCGGCTCTCCACCAGAGATACCAGCCGATCAACAGCCCCATCGCCAATTCGTAAAGCGGTGTTGGCTGCACCCGAACTCCGGGAGGAGTCGGCTCAATGCCGTTCGGAAAGCTCATTCCCCAAGGAAGCTTCGTTTCCACCCCGTAGCATCCATCTCCCGACAGAAAGCACCCGATCCGGCCGATACCATAGCCGATCGCCGCTGCCGGCGCAGCCAGATCCAATGTCCGCAATGCACCGACCTTCGCCCACCCCCCCTGAAACAGTAGAGCCGAAATTCCGAAGACCAACCCGCCAAACCAAGCGAAACCGGCCGTGTCCCACAGCACTCGCCAGCCCAGATCGCGAAACTCGCTTGGCGTATCGATCACATGCCACAACTTGGCGCCAACGATTCCCGCCAGCACCGCAATCGCAACCATCCCAACGGCGTCCGCGTCCAGGTTTGCTCGCTTGAATCCGCGGTCCATGACAAACGCCGCAGCCACCGCTGCGAGCCACAACATCAGCCCGAAGGTCGGGATGCTGAAATGCCAGATGTGTATGTAGGGAATCATCCTGTACCAGTATAGACGGCGGCAACTTCACAGCAGTTACACGCTTCTTACGGCAAATTTCAGACACCTCGATTTTCACAGAAGGCCTCTCGTTTCACCGGCTTCTCGCGCGATACTGTTCCTATGGCCACCATCACTTATCAGGGACTCGAAGTCCTGTACACGCGCCAGCAGATCGCCGACAAAGTCGCGGAAATGGGCGCACAGATCAGCCGTGATATGAACGAAGAGAAATTGGTGATGGTAGGAGTTCTCAAAGGTGCAGCGATCTTCCTCGCTGACCTCGCCCGCTCAGTGAACGTAGACACCACCTTCGATTTCGTCGCCGTATCCAGCTATGGCAAAGGCCAGCGCTCCTCAGGCGCCGTCAAACTGATCAAGGACCTTGACGAGTCCATCGAAGGCAAGAACGTCCTTATCGTCGAAGACATACTCGACACTGGCCTTACACTCTCGTACTTGCGCAAGATCTTTCTTCAGCAGAAGCCGAAGTCTCTCCGCATCGCTGCCCTCCTCGACAAGCCCTCGCGGCGTATCGAGAAGATCGAAGCCGATTACGTCGGCTTCTCTATACCAAACTTATTCGTGATCGGCTATGGAATGGATTATGCCGAGCGCTACCGCAACCTGCCCGATATCTGCCTCATGGCGCCCGATCAACCTTAGTAATACAGTAAACAAGGCCTCATCCCATATGTCCGAACGCGAAGTTCTTCATGCCGCTTATCGCGATTTCAATGCCCGTAACATCGAGGCAGTAATCTCACACATGCACCCCGAAGTCGAATGGGCGAACGGTATGGAAGGCGGCCACATCAATGGAAAAGATGCCGTGCGCGCCTACTGGACACGCCAATTCACCACCCTCAACCCGCGAGTCGATCCTATCTCCATTCGCTCTGATGAATTGGGCCAATGGACCGTGGAGGTACACCAGGTCGTCTACGACCTGAAAGGCAACCTCCTCATCGACACCACCGTCTACCATACGTACCGATTCCGCGACGGACTTATAGCCCGAATGGACATAGCTCAAACCAGCCCATTTGCTGGCCAAAACTTATGATCAGCCTCGCTGTTCCTTTCGTTACACCCGTACCTCCGTTGTCAATGGCTCGACAGTGATCCGCGGACTATACTCGACAGCCGGAATGAGCACGTCAAGCCGCCATCGCTCAAAAGAGCGGCAGAAAGAAGGAGCAAGAAATGCCAGCAATTACCCCCATCCGGGACGAAGATCTCGACTTTGATCACGGAACGTTCGATTCAGCAGCTTTCACCAAACAGGCCTTCAACTCCTGGCAATCTCTTGCCCAAGTCATCGATCACACCCTTTTGAAGCCTGAAGCTACTCGCGAGCAGGTCGAGAGCCTTTGCGATGAAGCTGTCCGCTATCGCTTTGCCTGCGCGATGGTGAACCCAATGTGGGTCCCCGCTGCTGTTGAAATCCTCTCCGGCACAGGAATTCCCGTCGGCGTAGTCATTGGATTCCCGTTCGGGGCTTCGCTTGTATCCACGCTTCGTCAGGAAGCTGCTGCTCTCGCCCGCCTCGGCGCAAAAGAGCTGGACATGGTCATCCCCATCGGCCAGCTTAAGAGCGGAAATCATCATGCCGTGCAGCACACCGTTCACGCGGCCGCAACTGTTGCGCATCACCACGGCGCCATCCTGAAAGTGATTCTCGAAACATCCATGCTCAGCGTCGAAGAAAAACTTCGCGGTGCAGAGCTCGCTATTCAAGCCGGCGCAGACTTTATCAAAACCTCGACTGGATTCGGCGGAGCCGGCGCAAATGCTGCTGATGTCGCCCTCATGCGTGGTGTTGCGGGCGGACGCTGCGGCGTGAAAGCTTCAGGCGGAATTCGTACCCTCGCTGATGTGAAGACAATGCTCGATGCAGGCGCCAACCGCATCGGCGCGTCGGCATCCGTGTCCATTGTCCGAGAACTCGGCGCCGAGTAAAACCAACTAGAGAGTGGCTGGCGTGCCGGCCACTTCATCCCTCCGCCAGCGCAGGCTCTGCAGCAATCTCCTCTCGATCCGCGCCGGACGCGAGCCACGCATACAGTGCCACACCTACAAAGCAAACCACAGGCACCGCATACGATATCGCGACGTTTGACAGGTCCGCGACTCGCCCCATTAGCGGCGGAATCGCAGCGCCGCCCACAATCGACATCACAATCACTGCGCCTCCCGTCTTCGTATGGGTCCCCAGCCCCTTCACGCCAAGCGCGAAGATCGTCGGATACATCGTGGACATGAAAAAGCTGACCGCGATGAGGCAGACAACGCCCACCCAGCCCGGCCGCAAAACCGCCACTCCACAAACCACTGCATTGATCACCGCATATATGCCCAGCAGTTGCGACGCGCGCACATGCCGCAGAAGCCACGTCGAAAAAAACCGTCCCGTTGTAAACGCCACCAATGCTGCCGTCAAAAGGTAACCCGCTTTTCTCTCGCCTAAGCCCGTGTACGTCTGCACATATGGAATCTGCCAGCTCCAAGCGCCCACCTGCGCTCCCACATATAGAAACTGCGCCATCACCGCGAACACAAAATGCTTGCGCTTCCAGAGCGGCTTGGATGCATCATGCTCGAGCGTGTTTCGCGAGTGATCCATGCCCGTGTGCGGAAATGGCGTACGGGCGATCAGCAGCGCCCACAACAACACAAGCGATCCGAGCACCAGATACGGCGTCACGACGCGCAGCGTCTCTGACTTGAGATACGCCTGATATGTTCCAGCCGCTTGCAATGCCGCGACCTGATCAGGCTTCAACTCGATTCCCGAAAAAATAAACCGGCTCCCAATCAGAACGGCCGTGATGCTTCCCAGCGGATTAAAGGACTGCGAGAAGTTCACCCGCTGTGCCGCCGTCTCAGCATCGCCGATCTGAATAATGAATGGGCTTGCTCCAGTCTCCAGAAACGCCAGCCCGCTCGCAATCACAAACAGCGCAGTCAGAAAGAACCAGTACTGACCCACGTGCGCTGCCGGATAGAACAGAATGCATCCCACCCCATACAGACACAGTCCAATCACCAGTCCCGTCTTGTATCCGGCTCTGCGCATGATCACGCCCGCCGGAAAAGCCAGAAAAAAGTAGCCGAGATAAAACGCAAACTGAACAAGCCCCGCTTCGAGCCGGTTGATCTCGAACGACTTCATAAACTGCCGGATCAGAATGTCATTGAAGTTGTTGGGGACCGCCCATAGGAAGAACAGCGCAGTCACCAGCACAAAGGGCAGCATGCGATCGCGCGGGACAAGCGGCGCATCATGCCCGCTTTTCTTCACCGCATTCACTACCGGAGTCGGATTAAAAGGCATGGCCCCTCCCTGGCTTTTTTCGAGTTCTCCCGTTCAATGCCAAATCAGCCGGGACCTACCCGTCCGACAAGTTCTATCCAATCAGCACGGTCGCTGGCAAATGGAGTCTCAACTCATACAGCCTCGAAAAGTCCTGACACCGAGGCCCCGGGGAATTCACTTACACTGAAACAGTCATGGACCTCACTGGACTCTCCTTCATCGGCTTTGAACGTGGCTCGCGCAACGGTTCCAGCTTTCAGGCATTCGCCCCCGCCACCGGTGAGCCCGTTCAGCCCGTATACCGCGCCGCAACTCTGCAGGAACTCGATCGCGCCGCACAACTCGCTGGCGAAGCATTCCCCACCTACTCGCAAACCTCCGGCAAGGCACGGGCTGCATTTCTGCGTCGCATCGCCGACGGTTTTGAAAAGCGTCGCGATGATCTTGCCAATCGCGCCCATCTTGAAACGGCATTGCCTCTACCTCGTCTCACCGGCGAGGTCACCCGGACCGCCAACCAGTTCCGACTCTTCGCATCGGTCGTTGAAGACGGTTCCTGGGTGCAGGCCCGCATCGATCCAGCGCTACCCAACCGTCAACCCCTCCCGCGTCCCGATCTCCGCGCTATGCTTCGTGCTCTCGGGCCGGTAGCAGTTTTCGGCGCAAGCAACTTTCCGCTCGCCTTTTCTGTCGGTGGCGGTGACACCGCATCGGCGCTTGCCGCCGGATGTCCCGTCATTGTCAAAGCTCATGCCGCCCATCCTGGTACTGGTGAAATCGCTGGGCAAATCATTGTAGATGCCGTAGTTGCTGAATCCTTTCCGGCCGGAACTTTCTCCATGCTCTTCGGTGCAGGCGTAGATATCGGCGCTGCTCTCGTGAAGCATCCGCAGATCCGCGCCGTCGGTTTCACCGGTTCGCTTCGTGCCGGCCGAGCCCTGATGGACGCAGCCGCCTCCCGGCCCGAACCCATTCCCTGCTTCACCGAGATGTCCAGCGGCAATCCAGTCTTCATCCTTCCGGGCGCACTGCGCAAAGGCCCGGCAGCGCTTGCACAAGGGCTTTTCGGATCATTTACGCTCGGAGCGGGTCAGTTCTGCACGAAGCCCGGAGTGGTCTTCCTCTCGGAATCTCCCCAGGCACTCAAGTTTCGTGATGAACTCGAGCTCCTCGTGCAGCAGTCGCAACCATTTACTCTCCTCACCAGTGGAATCTCCCGCGAATACGAACGATCCTCAATCTCCCGCGCCACTCAGACCTCGGTTGTCGAATCGCGCCCATCCACAGAGAAGACCGAAGGCCCCGAGCCGTTTCATGCGAACGCTCGCCTCTTTACTTCCACCCTCAACGATCTTGTCTCGCGTCCCGAACTCGCTGACGAGATCTTCGGTCCCGATACCCTCATCGTTCGCTGCGGTGAAACGAAAGATTATCTCAGCGCCGCCCGCGCGCTCTCCGGTCATCTCACCGCCACCATCTTTGGCGATGAAGACGATCTTGCCGCCAACTCCGAGCTCATTCACATCCTCGAACAGAAGGCAGGACGCCTCATCTTCAACGCATTCCCCACCGGAGTCGAAGTTACCCACGCCATGGTCCACGGCGGCCCCTATCCCGCCACCTCCGACCCGCGTTTCACGTCCGTCGGAAGTCTCGCAATCTATCGTTTTGCCCGTCCGGTCTGCTTCCAGAACTTCCCTCAATCAGCCCTTCCGCCCGAACTTCAGGACGCGAACCCGCTCGGCATCCGGCGTCTCCGCGATGGAAAACCCGAAACGGCTACGCACCAAGTCTGATCCCCGGAAGATGCATCGCAAAGAAGAAGCCGGAGGGGTCTCGCTCAACCGATTTGCACCCAACCGAGAACCCTCTCCTTTGCTATACTTAGGGGGTTCACCGACCAAGCGGAGGTGGCGAAATTGGCAGACGCACTAGCTTGAGGTGCTAGCGCCCACAAGGCATAGGGGTTCAAGTCCCCTCCTCCGCACCACTCCTGATCCATCCTTCTGAAAACACAAAATTTTCGGTTGAACCGCCCGGTTCCGGTATCGCACGATTCTGCGTGTGGTATACGTATTCCCGAAGCAAAACTCGCCTGTCGGCATTCGCCAAATCATGGACGAGTTCCCGACAGTCGCTTCAACAACCAGCCAGGACTACAGGACTCGCATGAAAACACGATTCGCTCTCGCATTGATTCTCCCAATCGTCCTTGCGCTCACGTGCGCAACAATGGCAGACGCGCAGGTGGGGTCCGCGGCGCCGGCTTCTTCATCGCGCCCCGAAGGTCCATGTGACATCTACTCCGCTGCCGGTGATCCCTGCGTTGCGGCACATAGCACGACCCGCGCACTCTACGCCGCTTACAACGGACCGCTGTATCAGATCCTCCGGCAATCCGATCTGAAGACGCTCGACATCGGAATCGTGCAGTCTGCAGCTTCCGACCCAGGCGGCTATGCCGACGCCGGCGCGCAAGACAAATTCTGTGCCAACACCCATTGCTGGATAACCAAGATCTACGACCAGTCTCCGAAGCACAATGACCTCACGCAGGCTCCGCGCGGCGGGTTCAGCGGCCCCGCCATGGGTGGATTCAACAATCTCCCCATCGCCGACATGGCGCCGATCACCGTAATGGGCCACAAGGCCTACGGAGTCTTCATCGCCCCCGGCATGGGACTGCGCCAGAACGACGCCAAGGGCACCGCAGTCGATGATCAGGCCGAAGGCCAGTACTGGGTAATTAACGGCCTGCACTTCAACAATGGCTGCTGCTTCGACTACGGCAACGCCGAAATCGACAGCCGCGACGACGACAACGGCACAATGGAAACCGCCTACTACGGCAACGCGACACCGTGGTTCCATGGCAGCGGCTCCGGTCCGTGGATCATGACCGATCAGGAGAACAACCTCGTCGGCTGCGTGAATACCGATAACACCAAAGGCTGTCCGAATCTGCCAACCATCAACTGGCGCTTTGTCACTGCAATCGCAAAGGGCGAACCGCACCACTGGACATCCATGGGCGGTGATGCGCAAAAAGGTCCGCTCTCTGTCATGTTCAGTGGCGCCCGTGTCGACCCGACATACGATCCGATGCGTAAACAGGGCGCTATTCTCCTTGGCAACGGTGGAGACAACAGCAACGCGTCACAGGGCACTTTCTATGAAGGCGCAATGACCGCGGCAAATACCTTTCCAACCGACCAGACGGATCAAGCCGTACAGTCCAACATTGTGGCTGCTCATTACGACCTCCCAGCTCTTACACTCACGCCCGCCTCTGCTGCTGCCAGGCCTCCCGGGCTTCAAACCTTTTCTCCGGGCTCTTCTCAGGACGTGACCCTGACGTTCACCAACACCACTGGTGCTCCTGCATCAGGCGTCCGGTTAAGCCTCTCTGCGCCCAGCCAATGGACTGCGATCATTCAGGGCACGCCCGCCAAATCGAAAGTATTCACCGGACCAATTGCACCCGGTGCGAACGTGAGTGCGAGTTTCAAGGTCACATCGGGTTCCACCGCGTTCAATGGCGACCTCATCGGCAGTGCTTCCTGGCGAAGCGAGCCGAGCGGGACAGCTCTGTCTGAAACAGTGGCGCAGAAGGTTCGCAACGCCAGCCCAGTGAAGATCAATGAATTTCGGATTGGCTCCAGTTCTGCGAATACGACTGATTCATTCATCGAACTCTACAATGCTGGCACTCGCGAAGTGGACATATCCAGCTGGACCTTGACCGCACATCCAAGCCAGCAGCCCATCTTCTCGACAATCAAAATCCCGGCCAGCACTCACCTTCGCTCTCATGGCTTCTATCTCCTTGGCCTCGCCAACTCCGGATTGGCAGTGCCCGCACGGCCCGGTGAAACCACGATCTTCGTTCGAAGCGCGACGGGCATGAACGTTGGCGATTCTCTGAGCATCGACAGCGGCTCGGGCGTGGAGACACATAAGATTGCAACCGTCGGCACACCAGCAAGTGCGCCCACGACACTCTGGCAACCGGTACCGGATGGTCCTGTGATCACCATCCCTGTTGGATCGACAAATGTGCCGGTCTCCAGCACATCAGGATTCGCTGTCGGTCAGAAGATCGCCATCGGTTATGGCGCGACCTATCCTGCTGTTGCGAAATCGCAGGAGCACTACGAAGTTGCCACCGTGACAGCAGTCGGGAAATCCGGCACGCAAGCCTTCCTCGCACTCGACGCTCCGGCTGGCGCCACCAACATCCAGGTCACCTCTGTTGACAACATCTCCGTAGGAGACAAAATCCGTCTCGACATCGACAGCATCGGCCACGGCATCGAGACCGTCACCGTCACCAAAGTTGGCACACAGTCAAAGCGCACCAATCTGGCCGCCAACGCGCCGGCCGCCTCAACAAACATCAAGGTCCGCAACACATCCGGTCTCGCCGTCGGCGACAAAGTTATCATCGGAACTCCGGCCAACCATCAGACGGTCTCCATCACTACTGTGGGTACGGCAGGGCCCCACGGCACTGGCGTCGATTTCACCCCGGCTCTTGAGAAGGAACATGCAAATGCCGAAGTGATAGTGAATCCAGGCACAGGCCTCGACATCTCCGCACCACTACGCTTCAGCCATGCAGCAAATCTACCCTTCAGCGATAACGGTACCGGTATCAGCTTCCAGCCTGCGACCGCTTTCCCGCACTCAAGCAACGAGCCCGTCCTGGCACTTGGCGTCGGTATCACTCTTGATAGCGCTCTCACCAAAGACCACGCGATTGACGCTGTCGTTCGCGATGCTTCCGTCAAGACAGCGGGTTATCAGGGAACGGCTCAACCCAGTCAGTGGTTCGGCGGCCCGGCATTGTCCTCTGTCAGCGCCAGCAGCTTCGGTCCTCGCGCTCCAATCCTCAATATCGGCAGCATGGTTCTGCGTGACGCCACGGGTATCGTCGTCGACAGTCTCAACTATGGCGGCCTCACCGATCCATGGGCATCGGAGGGCTATCAAGGCGTCTCCGGAACGGGCCAGGAAGGATGCTTCGCACCATCGCCCGCCTCAACTGGAATCTTCGGACCGACAGCCCCGATCGTGAACAGAAGTTCCGGCCGCTATCCAGACGGTTCCGACTCCGACAGCAACTGCACTGACTTTCTCGTGCAACCTGCCACCACTCTCGCCGCAAATTCTGACCCAGGCGGCACCAACATCAAAGTCGCCGGAGTTGAGGGCTTCGAGCCGGGCCAGAAGATCATGATTGATGCGGGTGCCAATCTCGACACAGCCGTCGTCGTCGCCGTCGGCACTGCTGGTGGCACCACCGCAAGCACTGCCACACCCGAAGGCGCCACGACGATCTCTGTTGCTGGAGCAAATGGGTTCCGCGATGGAGAGACCATCACCATCGATTCCGGCGCGAATACTGAAACGGCAGTCGTCGCAAATGTCAGGCGCTTTGGTGGCATTGTCATTAATGTCACCGAGCCTCTTGCTCATGCCCACGCTGCAGGTGCGCAGATCTCCGGCACCGGCATCACTCTCAAGTCACCCCTGACCCGCGCACATGCCAGCGGAGCGCAGATCGCAAGCCAACTACCGACGCCTGGCGCACCCAACGATTACTACAAAAAGCAGCCGTGATTTGCCAACGAGTAAGTCGAGCTCAGTCCGTCGTCAAGTGACGCGTGGCTGAGCTCGGCTACCTCTACTCTGCCGTCACGCAGGCCGCGGTTTCCAGCGCAATCGCTCGTGGGAACAGGATGTTGTTCTCCAGGTGAATGTGCTGGTGCAGATCCTGCTCAAACTCGTGCAGCCCGTTGTAGAAAGCGTGGAACGTCGGACACGCACCCACCGGAGGCGTGTAGTCGCTCGACAGGCTGCGAATCTCTGCAATCAGCGCCCCCGCGGCCTCGTGCTCCTGCGTCATCATGGCAATCGGGCTGGCAACCGTTCCAAAACATCCATGAGGCTTTGCAGAGCCGTCCTGGCTGGAGCGCTCCAGCTTGGTTACATAGGGGAACAGAACCACCTCCTCTTTCGCGAGATGTTCGATCAACTCTTCGCTGATCTGCGCGACCTTTGCCTGTATCTGCGGGAGTTCCGGCTTGGTATCGCCATGCCGATTTACTACTTTGGTCGCCAGCTCTGCAAGCCGCGGCAGTTCCCTTCTAACGTATGCGTGATGCGTATTTACGATATGCGCCGCAAGTGAGCCCAGCGATTCCGTAGACCAATCTTCGCCCGTCGGGTTGGCATTCGCGACGCCGGCCTTCAGTGCTGCAATAACGGCATCTACAGATAGATTCTTCGCTTCGCAGGCCTCGGCCAGCGGCTTCCGTCCACCGCAGCAATAGTCGATTCCAAATGATTCAAACACGCGAATCGATGCCGGATTCTCCAGTGCAATTTCGCGTACAGTCTGTGTCGTTAGGGTCATTACGACCTCCTTCATTCTCAGCGTAGATAGTTCAGGTTTCTGCCTCAGCGACTTTGGTCACTAGCGAGACTGATTTGAAACAAAAAATGCGGGAAGCGCTGCTTGAGCCACTTCCCGCATGCAGGCGTTTCAGTGTTATTGTGCGACCAGATCTCTATCTTCTGCCTCGATCGCCTTCGCATCGCGCGCAGAACCCTTCTCGAACGAGTGCCCGGTGAGCAACCCAAGGACAAACCATCCGAGCATCGCTGCCCCGATTGCGAACAGCACATCGCCGGGAACCCGCATCCAGCGAAGGAATTGCATCGTCGGCGTCTGCAGGAACTCAGCCGAACGCGCATACCACGTACCGCGCTCGACAGATGCCTGCGCCTGCATCAGCCCGATCGGGAACATGCTCAGCACGACCATGAAGATCAGTCCCAAGTTGATGCACCAGAACGATGCCTTCAGAGTTCCCTCTTTCCAGCGCCGCGCCGGTTGCAAGGCCCGCAGGCAGAAGAGCGTCAAGCCCAAGCCCAGCATTCCGTACACACCGAAAAGCGCGGTATGTCCGTGGACAGGCGTGAGATTAAGACCCTGCATGTAGTAAAGAGCGATCGGCGGATTGATCAAGAACCCGAACACTCCGGCGCCAACCAGGTTCCAGAATGCGACCGCAACGAAGAAGTACACCGGCCACTTATAGTTCGAGATCCACGGAGCCTTCTCAGTCGGACGCGCGAGCCGCAGGTTCTCCCACGCTTCGTATCCGATGAGAGTCAAAGGTACCACTTCCAATGCGCTGAACACTGCGCCGAGTGCGATCACCGCCGGACCCGATCCTGCGAAATACAGGTGATGGAAAGTTCCGATGATGCCCCCCGATAGGAAGATCGCGGTCGAGAAGAGTACGGCTTTCGTTGCGCTGCGAATCTCAAGCAGCTTGAGACGAGTGAAGAGGAACGCAATCACCACCGTCGCAAACACTTCAAAGAAGCCTTCAACCCAGAGATGAACGACCCACCACCGCCAGTATTCCGCCGTCACCAGGTGGCTGCGTTGCCCATACATCAGCCCCGCCGCGTAGAACAGCGGAATCGCGATGCTTGAAACCAGGAACAGCGCAAGCAGCGAGTTGTCCTCGCCATTCTTCTTGAATGCGGGCTTCAGTGAACGAACCATGAGGAACAGCCACAGGACCAATCCGACGAAAAGCAGGATCTGCCAGAATCGTCCAAGATCAACGTACTCGAATCCCTGGCTCCCAAACCAGAACCAGAGGTTGCCGAGTTTCTGCTGGATTCCGAACCACTCGCCTGCAAGCGATCCGCCAACTACGAGCACCAGGGCTGTGAAGAGAACATTAACGCCGAGACGTTGATATTTCGGCTCGTGTCCGCTTACCGCCGGGCCAACGTATAGACCGGTAGCCAGCCACGAGGTCGCAATCCAGAAGATGGCAATCTGCAGGTGCCATGTACGTGTGATTGCGTACGGCAAATATTTGTCGAGTGGAATCCCGTAGAAACCCTGCCCCTCCACTCCGTAGTGAGCCGTGATTGCGCCCATCAGAATCTGCACGCCCCACAGGATCACGACCACCAGGAAGTATTTGATCGTCGCTTTCTGCGATGGTGTCGGCTGCAATCCCAGAAATGGATCACGCTGCGGATACGGCCCGTGCACAAGTTCCTTCTCACGAGACGCGTTCCACCACACGAGCCCGCCGATCCCTGCGATCAGAGCAACCACGCTGATAATGCTCCACAGCACCGCTCCAGAGGTCGGCACATTCCCGACCAGCGGTTCGTGCGGCCAGTTGTTCGTGTAGCTCACGTTGCTGCCCGGCCGGTTGGTGCTCGTTGCCCATGCGCTCCACCAGAAGAATGCTGCGAGTTGCTGCTGCTTCGCCTGGTTCGTCAGCGCGCCCTGCGGAATCGCATACTCTTTCCGCCCTGATGCAAACACGTTGGCGTAATAAGCCGCCAGCTGCTGATAGGCCGAAACCCGATCCGCAGAAAGCGTCACGCGATTTGTCGCGGCATCGTAAGTGTTGGTCCGAATCGCCGACACGAGTCGCGCTTTCAACGCAGCCTGCCGCTCCACATTCATGCTCGCAAAATTCGCAGCACCCTCGCGCTGCGCCCACGTGTCCAGCAGAATGCTCGATTCGCGATGTAACCAGTCAGCGCTCCAATCCGGAGCGACATATGCGCCGTGGCCCCAGATCGTGCCGATCTCCTGGCCGCCAATCGACTGCCATACGCCTTGCCCATCGGTGATTGTGGAACCAGTAAAAAGCAGTTGCCCGTCAGCCGTGTAGACATCAGGGATAGGGGGAGCCTGGCTGATCATCTTCCGGCCGACCGTTCCCAGGACCGCGAACGATCCAAGGATGACTACAGCCAGAGCCAGCCAATAACGTTTGTAATTCATGCTTGCCTCAATTCGCACGATGAGTGCAGTTCGGATTAATAGTTTGAACTTAGCGGAGATGTGATTGGCTTTCAGGGACTAAAGTCACCACGGCTGCAGATTATTCATGCAGCGGCTGCTTGCCGGGAACCTGCAGCCGAAAATGCTGAACGGCCAAACGCGATTGTCGCTGCGATGTTGACGGCGAAGATCAGCACGCCCGTCAATTCCAGCATTCCGGAGACTGGCAGCACCTGCCACGCATACGATGAGAAGCCTTCATAAGCAAGCGGCTCTGAGCTGACGCGCAATGCGCAACCGGACTGAAGCAGCAGGAGACTTGCAAACATCAAGCGCGTGCTGAAAAGACGAGTAATTCCGCAGAAATGCGGAAGAATGCGCGGTCCGATAGAGAAGACCATCGTCGCTGCGAATCCGACGGTAAGCGCATGACGCGATGCTCCCCAGATCCCGCCATGAATGTCCCCGAAGGCCGCCCAGATACTCATACAACCCGCGACGACCAGCCACGCATACGCCATCCGGATGAAGTAGGGAAAGCTTGGATGTATTCCCAACACCTTCGCCCGTCCATGCGGCCGATCGGTGAGATGCAGCGCAAACACTACGGTCATCGCTGAAACCGCGACCAGGGCCGTGGCTACCGGAAGCCATCCGGCAATCCCCGCAAGCACCCCAAGCACATCCATCAGAAGAGCCACACGCAATGTGCGGGCACGCGGCTGATCAATCGCAAGAAACGCCGGCAGCCATCGCGCCGAGAATCCCCACACCACGGGGGCCAGGAATCCCCAACCAAGCAGGACCAGGTACTTCTGATCGAGTCCATGAGGGAACGACGGCGTTGCTCCATACACTGCAAGTCGGAGACATTCAACGAAGTTGAAGATTACCGCCGCGGTCAATGCAGCCGTGCTCAGCAATACCGCGATCATCCACACTTCCATGCCCTTCTTGGTGCCCTTCGCAGCCTCGGGCCTTTTATGGTGCGAAGACGCGGAGAGGAACAGAAGAACCGCAATAAGCTCCAGCGCTGAAGACACAATCAGCAGCGAACGCCAGTGCCATTCGTAGATGTTTCCAACCCAGCGCAGCATCACACCGGCAGTCCAGAACCCGAAACATGCAACCGGAACCCGAAGTCCTGAACGCCGCGACGGCTGCGAGTAAAACCCGATGCCAAGAATGAAACTTCCGATCCACCCAAACATTTGCGCGTGTCCGTGCCCTTCCATCCAGGCAGGCTGCATTGTACCCAGGCCGTGGTGCGCGCTGATTGCCATAAGGTTTGAGAAACCGAGTAATGTTCCCGGCAGCGCCATGAAGAAGAGTCCACTCAAGATCCATGCACGCAGCATCCAGCTCTTGTTGCGCTCGCGAAGAAGGATTTCGTAATTGATGTTGGCGGGGACGCCCATGGTTCGACCTCAATTCCAACTTAAGGTCAATCCCATGCAGTCACAGTGATTTTTGTCACTCGATGCAGGCAAATCCGCCTTGTCAATTCATCGCTCCCGTCAGAAAGTGCTCAGACAGCAATCCCGCTCGCGTACCCTGCTGCACTCACACTACTTGCGTCTCAGAGTTGAACGATGCTCTCTCTTCCGTGCACGGACCAATGGCAACCCTCCTGCGCGTTCCCACAGCAGAGGGGTATCCGGTGGTGTAGATCGCCGAGATAGCTGCTCGTACCTGCTCCACCGTCGACCAATGCGGCTGCGCCAACGAGTTGACCGCATACGCAGTCTCTCGCGACTTTCAACAGCAGTTCGGTCCTCCCAGCCAGCCGGGCGATGTGGGCTAGATCATGTCAGGTCGAATCAGTCGAGGACGTCCTCAATCTTCGGAAGGTCTCGGGGAAACTGGTTGGCCTGCTTCCATTTGGGCTGTATCTGTGGCTTCGTTGGCGGGCTGTCCCAATGCAACAACCTCAAGCGGAGGTAGATAGACAGGTGCCTCCGCTGGCTGCTCATCAGGTCGATTGAACACGGAGGTTTGGCCTTTCAAAGCATCGAGCATTTCGAGATCGGCGATACGCGCAAGCAGAATACGTTTCAATTCGGCGAGTTCCCGCGCGTCTGCCGCTGGATCAGGCGATTGATCCAGAGACTCAAGGGTCAGACGCAGAGATTCTATGGTTTCTCGCGATGATCGGAGGGACAAAACGTTACACCTACCGGAAGTTTGATGCACGAATCGATTTTTGAGTTTGCGAGCGCCAGCGCCGGACCGGCGCGACAAAGCGCGAATTTCGGAAGTGCGGGGCACCTGCACACCCGCACACCTTTTTAGAAGAATTGGTCTGCCATGAATGTCGGGTGATGAATTGAGCTTGGCGGGAGGGTCTGACAATTATCTGCCGAATGAGCGCTGACATACAAAAATACCACAGGCTGTATCGCAAAGGGGTATACACCACAACCTGTGGTACCAAGTACCCTCTGGGGGAGGGCTGAAGTATGAGATGCATCTGATTTCGGGAAAGATGGCCTTGCTGTGAAGTGATCAACCTTGCTTCTGGTAGAAGTCCTCTCCCGCAGGCTGGACGAGTTCGGAGCGAGGTTCTTTCCGTGCAACGACTTCCAGTTCAGCGGTAACATCGTGAACGGCTTCACGCAGCTTCTGTAGCGCTGGGCTGGTCTCCGGGATATGACAGCAGCTCTCGACCAGGCGCAAGCTCGCCTTGAGTACGCCGATCACGGTGCTGGCATACGGCATCGACATGACAAGTCTCCAATGTGACTTGAATCGCTGCTGATTCTGGGGCCTGGAGAAATACCTTAGCAGGGGTTTCCCTTTCCAGCAAGTGAATCCTCGGCTATATTGTGTGTGCCGGTGGAGAGGGATGGGCGCGTACAAGCTTAGAGTTCTTGTGATCGACGACGAGCCGATGGTAGCCGACTCTCTCGCGCAGATCCTTAACATGTTTGGGTATCACGCGCTATCCGCCTACAGCGCGCAGGCAGCTATCGACCATGTGGGCGCAACCCCGTGCGACCTGGTTATCTCCGACGTGGTGATGGATGGGAAGTTGTCGGGAATCGATCTGGCCATTCAGCTGACCACGCTGATGCCTTCCTGCCGGGTGCTCTTGATGTCCGGCAACAATTCCACCGCTGAGCTGCTCAGCAGCGCTCAGCAAAAGGGATACACATTTGAGGTGCTGACAAAACCCGTCCACCCGACTGAAATCCTTGAACGCCTTAGGACTCTCGAGACAGAGTGAGCGCCTCGGCGCGGCCTCTTGTATCCTCCTCATTATGAAAAGTCGCTCCGTCGAATGCTACCCTGTTGAAAGTGCGGTCTGCTTCAATTCTGAGCGTTCTCTGTCTCTCTGATCTGAACGCAATCGCATCCAGTCAACTTACGTCTCCGGCATCTGCAAGCACCCAGGTCAGTGGCCCCATCCCAGCGGTCAAAGGCTTAACGTGACAACATCTCGTGCAGCAGGAGAAGCTGAGCGCCTGATCAAGGAGACGATTTCTTCAAGGGCTGCACTGCTGCAGACATGCCAAAGGCTTGTCAAGGACCAAAAGCTAATTCGGCGCAAGGTCAATGCATCAGATCGAGCGCGTCGGGAGCATTCTTGGGCTCTCGGTTTCGCTCGGCGACAGGCGCACTTTCAGCTACCGGCAGCAATGTTGGAAGCGATCGAGGCCGAGGGCTTTCAGGTAACGCCCGTTGAAGGTGTTCTCGGGAAGGGACCACTGGAGACTCGAACTCGAACAGGTGCTAGGAGTCACTGTAAGAGATATTGCCAATCTCAACGCAGAAAGCAATCTCTTCATTTCCGGAGTTCGAGATTTGAACGTCAATTTTGTCTCGTGACTTGTAGTGCTGCTCCGGGACGCCAATTGTCGCCTGAGCAGACGCAAGAAGATCGAACCGCAGAAGATCAGGATTGTGCCAAGCTTTCTCACCTTAGAAATCTAAAGAGCATTGAGCAGCGATTTTCCCGATCTCTGAGTCAGTGGTCGGCAAACCGCAACTGAACCAAGAATTGCTAGTTTCAGGAGACCATGAGGAGGACAAACTTCGCTCAATCTCCGTGGCGTCGCCTACTCTTCCCCTAAGCCATTTCCCGCCTAACTACTCTAGTGGCCGCGGGAAAAGATCAACCCCAGTGTGGTAAGAGTAGACGAATGGGCACCGATGGTCTTTGGGTGCTAAATGACAGAAATGTGAAAAGCAGGAAACGTGACGCATTGATGAGCGAAGCGCGGGCTGGGAGAAGGGGTGCGATGTGATGTTCCGACTGGAGACTTGCTTGTGAAATCTGCTCGTCCGTTCTGCGCTTTGCTGTGCCGGTTCGCGTTGCTGTTGCTCCTCTTCATTGGTTCTCTTGCATACGCATCAGCGCCTGGCGTTTTCCCTCTAAACCCGGAACTGGTTGACAGCCAATGGCCGGCGTCCTGGATCACGAGCCCTTCAGCCCCAGCGAGGGCTCCTGGTGTCTTTTATTTCCGGAAGGAGATCTCCATCGCCGCTGTACCAGCCCACTTCTGGGTACACGTCACGGCGGACAATCGGTTCATCCTTCAAGTGAATGGCAAGTATGTCGCCGAAGGCCCCGCGCGTGGAGACTTGTTCCATTGGCGGTTCGAAACCATCGATCTTGCACCCTACCTGAAGTCTGGCCAGAACATAATTGCCTCCGTTGTATGGAACTTCGCCGAGCTGGCGCCCGTGGCACAGATGAGCGATCGCACCGGGTTCCTCATGCAGGGAAACACGAAGGCGGAAAGTTCCGTGAATACCGGCCGAGAATGGCGAGTCCAGCAAGAAAACGGGCGGGCCGCAATTAGCGACAATGGAGCCCCCGGTTATTTCGCTGCCGGTCCGGCCGAACGCATTGACGGGCGAGTTCTCGACTGGGGTTGGAATGCGGCAGGAACAGACGTATCAGCTTGGGAGAAGGCAAAAGTGCTGAGTCGGGCAGCGACGCGAGAGGCGTTAGATGCGCCGAACTCCTGGGAACTGGTCCAGGACCTCTTACCCCCAATGGAACACCGCCCTGTAGGCGCTGGAAAAATCGTTCGCGTAGAAGGCATTGCATCTGCTCCTGAATTCCCGTCGGCACCGCTTGATATTCCTGCGAACTCCCACGTGATCCTTCTCCTCGACAATCGCGTTCTTCAGACCGCGTATCCGGAACTGACCCTCAGCGGCGGGCGCGACAGTGAAATCAAACTCACCTATTCTGAAGCGCTTTACGATGCTCACGGGAAAAAGGGCAATCGCAATGAGATCGCAGGAAGGCACATTCAAGGGATCACCGACGTCATCATCGCTGATGGGAACGACGCTCGATCATTCCACCCATTATGGTGGCGTACGTGGCGCTTTCTGCAGCTGGAAATCACTACCAGGTCCACGCCGTTGAAGCTCGATTCGCTCAATGCGTGGTTCTCAGCCTATCCGTTCCAGGAAAGGGCAACCATCAAGGGTGACATTCGTGATCTGGATCGGATCTGGGAGACAGGTTGGCGTACAGCTCGCCTCGATGCACACGAGACCTACATGGACGCGCCTTACTGGGAACAACTCCAATACGTTGGAGACACGCGGATTCAAGCCCTGATTTCGTACGTCGTCGCTGGAGATCCACGACTGGCAAGGCAGGCGATAATGAACATCGATGACTCGCGTAAACCCGAGGGAATTACGGAGAGTCGCTATCCCTCCAGCCAGCCCCAGTTCATCCCGACATTCTCACTGTTGTGGATCAATATGCTCCATGACTATTGGATGTATGTCGATGATCTCCCTCTGGTGAAAAAGACTCTGCCGCATACGCGCTCTGTCGTCGATTGGTATGCGGCCCAACTGCGGCCCGACGGACTGTTGGGCAGAGTGAAATGGTGGGAATTTGCGGACTGGACGGCAAGCTACAACTATGGCGAGCCTCCGCAAGAGAAGGAAGGCGGATCAACCTTCCTCACCTTGCAGTTCGTCGAAGCACTCCAGGCAGCTGAGGAAATGGAGGACAACTACGGTAGCAAGGAGCGGGTTGCAGAGTATCGCGCAATGATCCTCAAGGCCAAAGAGGCCATCAATCGTGAAAATTGGGACAGTGCGCACGGCCTGTACGCTGATACTCCCGCGAAGAATTCATGGAGTCTGCAAGCCAATGTTCTCGCTGTCTTGCTGGACATCGCTCCCCGCGACGAACAGCAGAAGATCATCAATCGCCTTCTCGCGGCTAACGAACACGAGAGCGTGACGATCGAAGGCAAGACAATCCCTCCGCTCTCTCCGCTAAGTTACTATTTCCGTTTTTATCTCAACCGCGCGATGGATCACGTGGGAATGGGCGATCAGTATATGTCGCAACTTCGCCCATGGTACGAAATGTTGGATTTGGGTTTGAGCACATGGGCTGAGACTCCCGAGCCAACTCGCTCCGATTGCCATGCATGGAGCGCCAGCCCCAATTACGATCTGCTCACCATCGTCGCGGGAATCCGCCCGGCAGAGCCCGGCTTCAGCAAAGTGCAAATCGCTCCACATCTGCAGGGCCTTCACCAGCTCGACGCTTCATTGCCGCTTAAGAATGGAGAGATCCGAGTCAGCTACCGGTTGAACCACAACCGCTGGATTGCCACCGTGACCTTGCCTCTTGAACTCAGTGGTGAGTTTGTATGGAAGGGCAAAACGTCAGCACTTCACTCAGGCTCACAAACGCTTGATTTGCCGTGAAGTCGACGTTGTCGCGATGGCGTGGCTTGCGTTCAAATGATTTCTCGCCCTCTGACTCTGGATGATCGTTGCGGAACAAACAGTTGCCGCCGACAAAGGAGCTGTCGCAGCCGCCGAACACGACGTAAGCACAGCGCGTGATGCCCTGCGCAGCTTTTCTCAGACAGAGTCTTACCTCACCATCTCTGCTCCATTCAGCGGTGTTGTGACCATGTGCAACCTTCACCCGGGGCGTTGACGGGACCGGCTTCCGGTGGAGCTGGAAAAATTGCGCCACCTTGCTTCAGGCAGGACGTTTTCGTGAAGCAGAGCCCGTTTTGCACAGGCGTCCGCACGCTGTTATTTCGCAGACCATAGTCAGATTCAAATGGTTGAGCAATCCGCCAGTAATGGCATTTTCTGGATCAATCGCAATCCAGCTACTGCTTTTTCACCATGGCAAGCTCGTAGTCAACCTTGTCGACCTGGCCGTTGGGCAGGTGCATCTCCGAGTTGATGGAGAGTTTCACAGGACAGCCTTCCTTGGTTACCCAGACATCGCCCTTTTCAAATCCGCCATCGCCCAGAGTAGTTTTGTACAGAGCGACTTCAGCGTAGTCTCCTCGGGTGGTGTCGATGGAATAGTGGATGGTGTCGTAGCCATTCACGCTTCCCTTTTCTTCCATGACCATTGCCGAGCCATGATTGACGAGTGCAACCGTGCTCGACATGCCGGCAACACCCATCAGACTTCCCGACGCTAGGTGCCAGCTGTCGCTGTCACTGCGCACCCCGTGAACGGTGTTTGAAAAGGTGCCGTTTGTGAAGGAGCCATCGATGGTTTGCGGCGTGACATCGGCATTCTGAATCACGGGGTTGTCGCCGGACTTTTTGTAAGAGTAGTGAAACGATTCCGGGGGATTCTGGAGGCGATCGATCACGCAGTTCAAATCGATGTCGGGGCCGGAGCCGGCCGAGTTGTTTGCACCGGAAGCTGGACTGGCGTGGCTGGATTCAATAGAGGCCTGCCCATCGCTTTTGGCTTTGGAAGATTTGCAGGCCGCGCTCGCGAGCACGATGGCTGACGCGAGGACGGCAAGAAGAAAGCGGGCCTCGATGGTCCGAAGGATGAATCTCCTTTTCATTGATCATCTCCCTGTACTGGTGTGTCGACCACCCGGCGAATGCTGCCACCTGTCAGCCACTTGTACGGTTGGTTAAGAGGCGCGTCAACGAACTTTGAGATGAATTAGATCTAACTCGATAAACCGCTGCATACAAAGGGTTTATCTACGCGTATGAAAGGGCGGAGATAACGAATGGCCAGAATTTGGCCGCCAATTTGATGCTGCTACGGCAAACGAGAAGTATTCCTATCGAGAAGAGGGATCACGAACGGCGCAACTATACCCCACTATCATGCGGTATTCCCGATGTACCTTGTGGATGCGCGCGTTCGCTTCAGGGGAGTGCGCGGTGCCGCATTCAATCGCCGCAATCAACTCGTCTCGATAAATCTGCTCGTATCGACGCTCAACGATATGCAAGTGGTCCAACAAGCGGGCAACCCGACCCATTTGGGGAACAAGTAGTGCCGATTTCCGAGATCCGACGCTTTTCAACCGATCTGCCGGATGTGCACCGAGTCAAGACCCAGGGAGCAGTAACAGCAAAGCGAGACCAGTGCAGACTCCCGCATCTCTTCGAGGCCGGGCAATCGCCGTTCGCGAAGCGCCGTCAATGTTCATGACAATCGGGCCACCTCGATCGCGGAGGCAGTAGAAGCGGTGTAGCCTTCATTCCTCAGCAACGCGGCAATCCTGGCCTGCCATTGGGCGCAAAGGTCGCTGGCGCTGTCGCATGCTCCCGCTTGTATAGAGTCCAGAGATGGCTGATATTGCCCCAGCGCCGTGTCCGGAACTGGCGCTTAGGTGGCTGTTCGTCCATGGCACCCAGGCGACCTCTACTTCTCTCGCGGCAAATCTTTTTACGAAGCGCCTTATCCCGATCCCGCCGCGCTTGACTTGTCGAGCGGGTCGCTGACATGCCACGCGCCGACTACTGCACCGATTGGCCCTTCACCGTCCTTGAGCCCTACGCACGTGGTTCTCCAGTTACACTGACTTAATTCGATAGTTCACAGCAAAGCGCACGTGTGATCAGTGATTTTAATCCCCAAAACGCATTTGGCCCCTTTCCGAACGGCGTCACTCGCAAGGACGTCAGAATTTCGTTCAAAATGGGAGACATAAGTCAAAATGGGAGACATAAGTCACAGCCGGACCGGAGTCGACCCCGGAGACTGATAAAGGGATACAAACCGCGTAAAAAGAACGGGAGATCGGCTCACCCATGCAATCATCTGGATCTTCGGCCAAACTTCAACTCACACTCGGAACCGGCGCATTCGCGCTCTGCTTTGCAGTATTCGGTTCGCTCTCGGCGATGATGCCGATCTTGAGCAAGCAGATGCACCTCACGGCTGTCGAAAAGAGTATCGCAGTTGCAGTTCCAGTTCTTCTTGGGAGCCTTGGGCGGATCCCGCTCGGTATGCTGACCGATCGGTTCGGCGGCCGAGTTGTGTTCACTGCGGTGATGGCGCTCTCGATCATTCCCGCGTTTCTGATGGGAGGCGTGCATGACTATGCTCACCTCCTTGCCTATGGGTTCCTGATCGGAATCGGTTTGGCCAGTTTTTCCGTTGGAGTGGGATTCGTAAGCGGATGGTACCCAGCCAACAAGCAGGGATTTGCTCTTGGAGTCTATGGCGCTGGAAATATCGGTCAATCCCTGGCTGCCTTCGGTGCTCCTGTGATCGCAGCGGCCGTCGGCTTCCGTTGGGGATTCTGGGCTTTTGGAATTCTGCTCGCGGTCTGGCTGGTCATTTTCGCCACCGCTGCAAGAAATGCTCCGAGACTCAGCGCTCCCAGATCGTTCACGGAGACGCTTCGCCCGCTTGAAGATCGCCGTAGTTGGGTATTGAGCCTCTACTACTTCCTGACGTTTGGTGGCTTCGTGGCAATGGCGATCTATCTGCCGATTTTCCTGACCGAGATGTTTAGTCTGACGCCCCAACAAGCCGGACTCAGGACCGCAGGATTTGTTGTTCTGGCCACGGCGATGCGGCCAGTCGGCGGGATATTGGCGGACAAGGTCGGAGGAGCCAGCATCCTGAAGTGGGTCTTCCCAGTCACGGCGATTATGGCAATCTTTATGGCGTGTCCTATGATTGTCACCTTCAGAATCGGTGCTCTTGGCGTAGCGGCGGCGATCGGACTTGGAAATGGGGCGGTGTTCAAGATGGTTCCCGAGTACTTCCCAAAGTCCGTCGGAAGTGTCACCGGGCTTGTCGGAGCGGCCGGCGGTCTGGGCGGCTTCTTTCCTCCGCTTGTCCTTGGGTTTGTCAAAGAACGTACCGGTAGCTTCGTACCTGGCTTCGTTATGCTCTCCGTGTTTTGCTTGCTGTGTATGGCCGTGCTTGTCGCAGGGCGAAAGAAAACTCCTATCTTGGCCTAGGTTTCCGAAGGATGATAACCAACCCACACACTTCTCTTCGAATGAACGACACGGTGCACGCGACAATGTGGGGCCTGATCGCCGCCGGAGTGTTGATCGCGGGCATTTTTGTCGGCAGCCGTGGGCTCCGTGATTTTGATCCCGCACTCGTCTCCTATGCGGGGGCTTCGGTCCTTACCGGGTTCGGACTCGGCTATCGGTTTGCGATGTGGCTACGCCGGCCGCCGACGCGGCTCTACTGGTACCGCGGATGGAAGATCTTCCTTCGACCGCGAAGCCTTCCCGGCAATCTCGCTCACTTCGTCGCGATTTTGTGGAACACCATCATCCTGCAGAGGTTCATCGACCGGCGATCGCATCTGCGGTGGACTGCGCACTGGTTTCTCGCCTGGGGATGCATCCTGGCGGCAGCCGTGACATTTCCGCTTTCGTTCGGCTGGGTACGTTTCGAAAGCGCAATGAATGACCAGGATGTCTATCGAGCTTTTGTCTTTGGGATTCCTCTTGGCAGCTTTCATCTCGGGACGTTCGTCGCGGAGACCACCTTCAACATCCTCGACATTGCCGCCGTGATGGTACTAATTGGCGTCTTTTTCGCTTTCTGGAGACGCGGTCGGGATCATGGTGCTTGGTCGGTTCAGCAATTTGCCGACGACATGCTTCCGCTGCTCCTGCTATTCGCGATTTCCATCACTGGTTTATTTCTTACGGTCTCAACGCACCTGATGCGGGGAATTTACTATGGCTTCCTCTCGCAGTTGCATGCGGTGACAGTCATCCTGACGTTGCTCTACCTGCCTTTTGGCAAGTTCTTCCACATATTTCAACGCCCCGCTCAATTGGGCGTGAACTTCTATAAGCAGGAAGGCGCCACCGGTCCGCAAGCGCAATGCCGTCGCTGCGGACAGCCTTTCACGAGCCTGATGCATGTCGAGGATCTGAAGCAGGTTCAAGCCGCCGTCGGTATCCGCTATCAGCTTGCAGACGGCACACATTACCAGGACATATGTCCCGCGTGCCGGCGCAAGAATGTTGCGCTCACCCAGGACGGCCTTTGGAAAGCGCAATCGCTCGACGCAAGAGGTCAATAAGAAAATGGCAAAACTCCCAGAGAGCATACCTGAGATCGTCGCGCAGTTCGGGCCACATCTTCATACCGTTCCTTCGGGCGGCTGGATTCGCAAACCGCAAGACGAGAGACTAGTCAAGACGCACTGCTGCTTTTGTGGCCAGCAATGTGGGATCCAACTGCGAGTGAGCAACAACAAAGTCGTAGGGTTCGAGCCCTGGGAGAGCTTTCCGTTCAATAAAGGCAAGCTCTGTCCGAAGGGCGTGAAGCGCTACATGCAGGACGAGCACCCTGACCGGCTGAAGACTCCGTTGAAGCGCATTGAAGGGAGGGGCTTCGAGCCAATCGGCTGGGACGAGGCGATGGAGCACACTGTTGCGGAGATTCGGCGCATCCAGGCGCAGCATGGAAAGGATGCCTTCGCGTTCCTGACCGGGGCCTCGCTCACCAATGAGAAGGCCTACCTCATGGGGAAGTTTGCCCGTGTGGCTTTGCAAACGGCGAACATTGATTACAACGGGCGCTTATGCATGGTTTCAGCCGGCGCCGCGTCGAAGAAAATCTTTGGCATCGACCGGAGCGCGAATCCGTGGAGCGATATTTCCAAGGCCAAAGTGATTCTTGTTGCCGGAGCCAACGTTGCTGAATGCGCTCCGATCACAACGGATTATCTATGGCAGGCCCGTGAGAACGGCGGAAAGCTCATCGTTCTCGATCCGCGCATGACGCCGATTGCGCGCAATGCGGATCTGTTCATACCTGTTCGTTCCGGCGGAGACATCGGCGTCTTCAACGGAATGCTCCACATCATGATTGAACGCGGGTGGATCGACCGGCAGTTTATCGCTGAGCATACCACCGGGTTCAACGCGGTCGCGGATATAGTCAAGAAGTACACTCCGGAATACTCTGCAAAGATCGCCGGCGTTCCGGCTGAAATGATCGTCAAGGCCGCTGAGCTGTGGGGACCTGCGTCAACCAGCTTTTTGCTGCACGCACGCGGCATCGAACATCACTCCAAAGGCGTCGATAACTGCATGGCAGCCATCAATCTGGTGGTGGCCAGCGGACGGATCGGCCGCGAAGGTTGCGGATACGCGATGATCACTGGCCAAGGCAACGGCCAGGGGGCGCGCGAGCAAGGACAAAAGTGCGACCAGCTACCCGGTAATCGCGATATCACCAACCCGGAGCATCGCAAGTTCATCGCTGGCATCTGGGGCGTTCCCGACGAGTCGATCCCGGGAAAGGGTCTCAGTGCCGTTCCGCTTGTCGAGGCGATTCATGACGGGCGAATCAAGGGCCTGATCTCGATCTGTTTCAATCCCACTGTCTCCTTGCCTGATGCAAACTTCGTTCGTGACGCGTTTTCAAAGCTCGAATTCTACGTAAACATTGACTTCTTCATGTCAGAGACCAGCCGCTATGCCGACATCGTGCTTCCTGGTTCTTTGATGGAAGAGGACGAGGGAACCACGACCAACGTGGAGGGCAGAGTCATCCTGCATCGCAAAGCTGTATCCCCTCCGGGGGAAGCTCGCGAGGACTGGAAGATTTTTTGCGATCTTGCTGCGCGACTGGGAAAAGGTGACAAGTTCAACTACTCCTCGCCCAAGGACATCTTCAGAGAACTCCGTGTGGCATCGAAAGGCAGCATCTCGGATTACTCGGGAATGACCTGGGAGCGCATTGATGAAGCAAACGGCCTCTTCTGGCCTTGCCCGGATGAACACCACCCCGGTACCCCCCGGCTCTATGAAGGCGGGAAGTTCGGTCATCCGGACGGAAAAGCGCATTTCATGCCCGTCGAATGGCGCCCCTCAGCCGAGATGCCCGACGAAGAGTATCCGATCATCCTCACGACAGGGCGCGTCGTTTCCCACTTCCTTTCCGGAACGCAGACGCGTCGCATCGGCGCATTGATGGATCAATATTCTCAGCCGCGTTGCGAAATGCATCCACGGCTTGCGGAGAAACTCGGAATTTCCGATGGAGATTTCGTAAAGGTTGAGAGCAGGCGCGGCAACGTGGTGGTCCGTGCCATGGTGGTGAAGACGATCAGGCCGGATACCGTTTTTGTGCCGTATCACTGGCCTCTCGATCGCTCAGCAAACAACATGACGGTTCGCGCGATCGACCCGGTGTCGAATATTCCTGAATTCAAGATTTGTGCGGTTCGGGTCAGCAAGACCGATGCTCCGGTAGACGAGATTGCGCAGCTGGGTCCAGAGGCGGGAGGCGTTCGATGAGCGAGGAGCACTTTTTCATCGACTACTCTCGCTGCATTGGCTGTCAATCATGCGTACAGGCCTGTGCGGAGTGTGACACGCATCGGGGAACGAGCATGATCCACCTCGAGACTATCGAACGCGTGGATAGCGTTCAGACTGCTCCGCAGATCTGCATGCATTGCGAAGATCCCATATGCGCTCGCGTTTGTCCGGCGGATGCGATTAAGAAGACCCCTGATGGCGTAGTGCAGAGTTCGCTCAAACCGCGCTGCATTGCCTGTTCGAACTGCGTCATGTCCTGTCCGTTCGGAGTCCCAAAGTATATGGCCGAGTTCGAGCAAATGATGAAATGCGACATGTGTTATGACCGCAGCAGCATTGGCAAAAAGCCTATGTGCGCGACGGTTTGCCCGTCGGGTGCGCTGACCTATACGACGATGGAAGAGATACAGAGGACCAGGCGCGGAATTCCTGTGAACTCCTGGAAATTTGGCGGTGAGGAAGTGAAGACAAAGGTTTTTGTGATGGTCCCGCGTGAGGTGGAGCGCGTAAATGTGGAACTCGTGCAGATCCAATCCACACCAAAGCCACTGCCGGACGACCCCTATGATGTTGCCTTGATGCTGGAGGTTGAATGATGAGCCCGGAGACCGAGTCGAAGATGGATGGATGTGTTGCCTGCGGTCAAACAGCCTGCTCGCAAAGGGACTTTCCGATCGAGTGGGAAGGCGATCACTATGTAAGCCGCCGGGAAATGGTCAAGTTTCTGACCCTGGGTTCCTTCCTGCTGGCGATCGCCAACTGGGCAACTGCCTTCGGCAAGCGATTCGTGCGCCGGGATTCAACCCAGGTGAAATTGCTCGGACCGGCGAAGGACCTCGAACAGAATGGCTACATGCTTTTCCGCTATCCGACGGCTGAGTCGCCGTGCATCGCGATCCGCACGCCGGAGGGGCGGTTTGTGGCCTACTCCCAGGTGTGCACGCACCTCTCGTGCGCGGTGGTCTACGACAAGGCTGAGAACCAGATTGTCTGTCCCTGTCATCGCGGCGTTTTTGACGTAAACCAGGGAACCCCGGTTGCGGGGCCGCCGACCCGCTCGCTGCCTCGAGTGAAACTTGAACTTCGCGATGATCAGTTCTATGCGACAGGGTGGAAGGCATAATGAGTCTGCGTACACAAGGGACCACTCTCTTCACTGCCATTCTGGTGTTGGTAGCAACGACGGTCGTGCTGCAGTTATGGCTGCTCACCTTCTCGATGGAGGCCCTCTTACGCGGGCACTACTCAACATTGATACCCGCAGCAATCGCCTCGACGGTTTTGCTGGCGATTAACTTCGGCCTGTTGCGGTATGTTTTCCGCTTCGATCGTGAGGCGCAGCGCAATCTCGAACGATGATCCGGCGGCAGCCAGGAGAAGCATCGGGTTTTCCGATGCCAGAGACTCTGGTCGCGCAGCAAGTCAGGCGTCATCTCCCGGTTCTTCGATCGAGTCTTCGACGTCGAACAGATTGAGAGACGATGAACCGATTTCACTGTGGTATTGCTAATCCAATCACTGGAGACCGAAGACTCAAAACGAGATCATTCCCTGGGCTCTAAATGGAATCGACCTCGGCATCTTTGGTCTGGAGGTGGAGCCCTGCCTTGGGGCTAACCGCGGTTTTGCTGCGTCGTCGATCGGAATTGCTTGACGCTTTGAGGTTGACCCTACCCTAGCGGACTTCGTGCAGCAGGACGCCGCAGACCTGGTAATGCGCACGATCAAAGCCTGGCTCGATCGCTTGCAAACGGCATTGACCACCTGCACTCGTTTTCGTCCGCTGCGCGACCAGCATCGGAGATGAAATGGTCGCAATAGGGGACCTCCGCACGAAATGGCCACGCGGACAGGCGGCCGGAGGTAGCCACCTGGAACTTGGCAAATCGTTGACCTACTTCGAAAGTAGCCCTATCGTGCGCAAACCTAGATGGTAACCCGACATCAAGAACTCATCGTCCACAGGTGAATTTTTCGACCATTTCAGAGGCGCTCTGGGCGCCCCCGAAATGCTGCATGGATTTAGCGACTCTCTTGGCGGATTGACGGTAGGAGGGCTCGTTGAGTACGCGCTTTACCATCGCGCTAAACTCGGTCACATCAATGCTCTTCTCACCGCTTTCGTCGATCTCCGGCATCACCACTTCGCCTGCACCAAGCAAAGCGACCCGTCGCGCATTGCTCTCGCGCTCCGTAATCGTGGGAATAATCACCGCCGGCGTACCAACCTTTAAGGTCGTCATGACTGAGCTGTGACCGCCATGAAACACGATCAGGTCGCAGCGCTCTGCCATCAGCAGACCTGGCACGTATGCCGCATGGCGAAAGTTCTTCGGCAATACACCGATTTCCTTGGGCAGCTCTTGAAAGCCTGTTGTCAATACCACTTCTACTGGCGCGTCGGCCAGCCCGGCAATTGCCGCGCGGATTACCACGATCGAATCGATAGGCGTGGCTACCGGTGCGTAACGCGGATTGCCGGGATACACCCAGATCAGAGGCCGCTCGCGGCTGATCTCATTCACCCAGGCTGGCAACGCTGCATCTCCGCGCTGGAAGACCATGGGCCCGATGTACGTCACATTGGCATGTTCAGCCACTGGATCCGTCTCCGGAGTTCCGACGATCAATGACAGATCGCCGGCCATCACATCGACGCACCGGTTGAGCGGCGCGAGTCCGTACTCCGCAATCACCTTGTTGACGTGAGCCGTTCCACTCGACAGCCCAGTAGGTCGCCTGGTTTCCCACCACTTGAAGCCTCCGCTGGCAGGATGAAAGTTTCCTTGCAGCACTGTGGCCAGCGGTCTCTTTAGAATGCGCGCTGCAAGACACGCCAAGGGGTCAAATGAATCCACCACCGCATCCGGCGCGTAGTCGCGTATCAGATCGAGATATACCGGCAGCGCCTCGCGTACATACTCCTCGCTCGTGTAAACGCCGCCAAAGAAATGTTCCACGTCCCATGCCTCGCTCAACTGCCTTAGATCGAATACAGGTGCAGGCATGGGGCGCGCGGGCATCGGCAGAGATGTCAGGCCTGCTTCCGCAATCAGCTTCCCTGGGGCCGGCGCAGGATTGAAGACTGCAACTTCATGTCCGCGATCGGCAAGGGAGCGTGCAATAGGAATCATGCGCGTAGGCAGACCAAGATCGTTGGCCGGAAGCATGGTAATGAGGAATCTGGCCATTCGGCCTCCCTTGAATAACAGTTCTGGAGCTGTGCATACACCGCAACAGCTCGTTATCTCTGGAACATTAGGCATCTCGCGGGGAGAGATGAAGGATGCAGAGGCTCTGGTAATGGATTGCCCGAATCTAGCCATTACCGGACACATTGTCAAGAGAATCGCCGAATTGAAACCGCTTATCGGGAGAGATTTCGTTTGGTTGATTGCGCTCCAACGTCAAGTGAGCCGTGGGCCGCCAAGGTAGGTACGAAGCGCGCCCATGAAGTCGCGGTTGCATTGTTTGAATGCTTAGTCGAAGAGGAGCACGAGGTGTTACTGAGGAGCCTCCGAGGTTGTTCTCCGAGTCAGCTCACGCTGAGCTCAGCAGCTTCTTGAGAGGCGATATGTTTTACATCGGACCGGACATTCACAAGGAGACGATCAGCTATTGCGTGAAGGACGCGGCCGGTTGTGTGCACCGGAAAGGCAAGATCGGCTCGAGCCGGCGCGAGCTGGATGGGTGAATCAGAGCGCCTCCTCAGCCTCGGATGATGGCGATGGAAGCGACCATCTTTACCGGCTGGATCTACGATTGCCTGCTTCCGCATGCGGAAAAGCTGAAGGTGGCTCATCCGCTGATGCTGCGAGCCATCGCGGCAGCCAAGAAGAAGAACGACAAGATCGATGCGGCGAAGATCGCCGACTGCCATTGCCGACAACTCTACCGCCACCCAAGAAGAACTTCTCAAAGTTGCTTATCCGATGCGATTGGAGAAGTCCTCAACACTCGTCTGAATCTCAGTACTGTTGGCTCCATCGCACCGCGAACGACATACGCGACCCAAGAGATCTCAGCTTGCAATGCCGTCGAAGCTACTGACCGTTATCGCTGTTCGCGCGGGAGCCCAACCCGACGCACAAGTTCGCCAAAGCGGGGATCAGAATGGAGATTGTCCAAACGCTCATCCACCGTGAGATAGGTCAATAAATAGGATCGCTCCTGATAAGCGCGATTGAGCCAGGCGAATGCCTCATCTTTGTCTCTCAGACCGGCATAGATGACGGCGAAATTGTAAGGGGCGACATATTCGTGAACCGAAAGTTCCTTGAGATGGTCAATGACCTTCTGCGCATCTTCCCTTTTGCCCGTCATCGCGTACGCGTGCCCTAGGCTGGACCATACCTCAGTTACGCCTCCAAGCGATATTGCCTGTTTAAACGCGGCAACGGCCTCTGGGAATCGCCCCGTTTGCACATACGCCCTGCCCAGATAATAGTGGTCGAACCAATAATTCGGATCCAGGTCGATGGACGTACGCAATTGCTCGATCGCCTTGCTCCACTGATGCGTGAAAACAAAAACAGAACCCAGGTTTCCATTGAGACCGGTCGAGAGCGAATCGATCTGCAAACCGCGCTTCGCCTGGGCGACCGCTTCATCGCCGCGACCCATGATCGGCAGGAACCATGAGTAGTATCCGCGTGCGTCGCCACTGTCCGGATTGAGTTCAATGGCTCGTTTGAACTCGCGCTCCGCGGCGGCCCAGTCCCACTCGTACCATTGCGATTCGATAGCCAGCACGACATGAGCTTCTGCGTTGCTCTCGTCAAGTTCGAGAGATTTTTGAGCGGCATCTCTGGCTTTTGGCCCGGCGATCTTGGGAGCGATAAACCAATCATCTTGATTGATGTAGTTATTAGCAAGCGCGCTGTAAGCCAGAGCATAGTTGGGATCGAGGGCGATGGCTTGATTGAGGTTATCGATGCCTTTGTCGAAGCCGTCTTTGGTGAATTTCGATGTGTAATGTACACCCTTGAGATAGAGCTGATATGCCTCAGGGTTTTGTGTTGAGCCTAGGGCCAGCTTCTGTCGGTCGGCGGAGGGATTGGAGCGAAGCCGCTGAGAAACCTCCCTGGCGATGTCGCTTTCAACTCTTAACAGATCACCAACCTTGCCGTTGTATTGCTGGCCCCAGAGCTGTTTTCCATTGCGCACGTCATCGAGTTCAACGCCGATGCTCAGATTGTCGCCGTGTTGCGCAACACGGCCCGTAAGCAAAGTCTCAACTTGAAGCGCGTCGCCCGTCTTCTGGATGTCAACTGGCTTGCCTTTGTAATGGGAGGCAACGCTCAAAGGAATTACCTTGACGTCGGGCAACTGTGCCAGGCTGTTGTTGATGCTTTCCGCGATGCCATCCGAAATGTAGTCCGCTTCAGGATCAGTGCTGTGCATATCGAGCGGCAGAACGGCGATGGAATCAATCTGGCCTGACTTGAACCGCTTCCAATAGATTCCGGCGGCGACACCAACAGTCCCCAGCATCGCCAGCAGAGCAATGCCGATTTTTAACCCGAGCCTGCGAGGTCCGTTCGGCTCAACAATGCCGGAACTGCCCGCTGTTGAGGCTTTCCTCAACGCCGTTATAAGCTCGGTTGCGGTCTGGTAGCGGGCAGCGGGAGACTTGGAGAGGCATTTGAAGACAATCGAATTCAGGGCATGCGGTGCATTCAGCGGCTCCGGGGTCTTGTGCAGAATTGCGCCGAGAGTCGAAGCGACGGAAGGTGCCGAGAAGGCACGCCGTCCCGCAAGAATCTCGTAGAGCACCGCGCCAAACGAAAAGATGTCAGAACGTTCGTCCGCAGGCCGCCCCTCGGCTTGCTCCGGAGACATGTAAGCGGGGCTGCCCATGATCGTGCCCACTTGGGTAAGACTCATCGTTTCGGCTGTGTCGTGGGCCGATCCGCTGCCGTGGCTTTGCTTCGCTAGTCCGAAATCGAGAAGCTTTACCTGGCCACTGGACGTCACCAGGATGTTCGCAGGCTTCAGATCGCGATGGATGATGCCCTTTGCGTGCGCAGCCTCGAGAGCGGCTGCGATTTGCAGCGCGAGTGCAAGAGCTTTCGTTGGCGGAGTGGGCAGATCTTCATGCTGCTCAGCGGAGACGATCGGACAACCATCGACAAGCTCCATCACGAGGTAGTTCGGGCCGATGTCATAAATCTGGCAGATGTTGGGATGGTTGAGCGCGGCAATCGCTCGCGCTTCGCGTTCAAAGCGTTCGGTGAACTGTGCGGCAGAGACCTTGATGGCAACGAGGCGATTCAGACGCGTATCCCGCGCTCGATAGACTTCGCCCATGCCGCCTGCACCAATTCTGGCTTCGATGCAGTATGGTCCGAGCTGCGTACCGGAAGCGATCTGCGCGGCAGTCGGAACCAACTGGGAAGGGTCTGCCTGCTCCCATGCGGGATGGTCGAGCACCCTTTCACCCGAGGTACCTTGCGCCAGCAAGGCTTCAACGCCGCGTCTCACCTCAGTGTCAGACTTTGCCAACAGAGCCTCACGCTCTGCGCCAGACTTCTCCAGCGCAGCGTGGTACAGCTCCTCCATCTTCTGCCAATATTCGCGATTCGTCTGGAGACCCTCGAGGTTAGGGTCAATGTTATCGCGAGATCAGAACCCGGCTCAACGAGAAGTACAAAACGACAGAAGCGGCAGCACATTCCTGACGAAAACGGGCAGCCATGATCGGCTGCCCGCAATTATTTGCAGCACTCGCGAGGGCTACTTTGGGGCCTGCACCACAATCCGCCTGGCCGTGATGGTGAATGTTCCACTGATGCTGGGAATGGGATTGCCGTCCAGATCGTAGTAGGTGTAATCTCCTGAGCCAGAGTAAGAGTTTCCACTCTTATCAATCTTTGTCGTCTGGCGCACTTTCAATGTTCCCGTTGGGTTGCCGCTGCTGAAGGCATCGAACGTGAGATTGAGGTAGGTAAGATTGAAGGTATTTCCGCCTGTCATCTTCCAAGCGCCATGTCCCGCGCTGGCCACAGCAATGGGACTGAAGGATAGCTGGTCGGCTTCCGTATAGCCTCCTCCGGCAGAGTAGGTCTCAATTCCCTGAAACGTGTATCCGGGAATTGTCACGGTATAGAGCCATGACCCTTCTGGTCCCTGCGGAAGGCTTGCGCTGAACAGCGCTGTGTTTTGGGCCCCAGCCAAGGTGGGAACTCCCAATGGGATGAGAACTCCCAGAATGGTCAAGGCTGTTGCGGAAAATTTCAAGAACCGGCCAGAATTTGTCTTTGTCGAATGGGCTTTCATATGAGAGACCTCCTCGTGGTCTTTGGTTGAGATCACTGTTCGAAAACCGGGCGCCTGCAAAGCCTTCCCGGCCTCAACTCCGCCCGTTGTCTTTGTAGAGCGGGTTTCATCCTGGTAAGCGAGAAACATCGCTGAGAACTACAACAACGGCGAATAATTCTTTTCTTTCTTCACGAAGTCGTAAGATCGAGGCATCGGCAGGATTCATGGGCGAAGAGACGGCAAGCGTTACCCATCTTCTGAAGGCCTGGAGCAGCGGCGATCACGAAGCTCTGGGAAACCTCACCCCGAAGGTCTACCTCGAGTTGCGGCGAATGGCAGCAAAGTATATGCGCAACGAGCGGCCGGGCGACAGCCTGCAGGCTACTGCCCTTGTCCACGAAGTCTTTCTTCGGCTGGTGGAAGTGGACAACGTCAGCTGGCAGGATCGCGCGCATTTCTTCGCCGTTTCGGCAAACATGATGAGGCGAATCCTGGTGGATCGAGCCCGCGCAAAGAATATGCGCAAACGGGGCAAGGGTGCGGTCCATGTGAACTTCGACGAGGCGCCGGAGATCGCATCAGGCTCGAGAGACCGGGAGATGGTAGCCATCGACGACGCGTTGAATGAGCTGGCTGAAATCGACCCACGCAAAGCAAGAGTCGTCGAGCTCCGGTTCTTCGCGGGATTGAGCGTGGAGGAGACGGCGGAAGTGTTGAAGATTTCCCCGCAAAGCGTCATGCGCGACTGGAAGATGGCCAGAGCCTGGCTTCTCTCCGAACTCGCTCGCTGAACAGGCATCTGCAACGGCCAAAATGCCGACACTTTTAAAACAGGATCTGCGTGGGTGAAAATCACTCGATCCGTAAATGCTGATCGCGAGCGGGTTCTGATGATCAGAAATGAGCCGGTCCCGAAAAACGGACTTGTAGCCACGCATCAGCGGCGGGTTACCGGCATCTACACGGACCTTTGACGAACCTTCGCCTCCAAGGTTCGGTCGGAATCGAGAAGTCGGCATCGCGCCAGATTTCCAGCTCAGGAAATCCCAAAGAAGATTCCTGAGGCAGACCCGTTTGTGGGAATAATCTCAACTATGGTCTGATTCGTGCCAAAGCTGAGCTTAGGCGGGCACCCCGATGATAGTGGTCCAACCAGGGGCTGAATGTCAGATAGATACCTATCCCCACGGGTAAATCGGAAGTGTTATTTCTTTCCATTCCCTTTGATAGAACCTGCCGGCGAAATATTCATTAGGCGAAATACGACGGGGACGCATCTATGTTCTCAGTAAGGGCCCCCAGTCTCCGGCAGCGGTGTGCTCCGTGACGACAAGCAAGCAGTGCTTTCCTGTCTTTCTTTTTGCTGGGATCGATCGTTCTCCTGCGGGCGCAACACCCGACGCCCGGGAGCTACAATTGCCGCGCCCCAGATTTTGGTGTTCAATTATCGCTGCCTTTACCAGCAAGCCCTATGGAGTCTTATGAAGACTAATTGGCTTAAGATCCTCTCTCTCGTCGGCGCCATTGCCGCGAGCGTCCATGCGCAGAGCTATAAGGTGCTTAATAACTTCACATCCTACAGACCGGGAGAGCCCTGGGGGATCTTCGCCCAGAGCCGGGGCGGATATCTGCTCACTTCAGCGCCTGATGACGAGAAAGGCCTTCATGGAGATGTCTTTCGGCTCACAACATCTGGAATTCGGACAGTACTTCATGAGTTTGCAACCAGTGATGGTGGCAGGTCGCCTATCGGAGGTGTAACGCTGGGCAAAGATGGGCGGTTTTATGGAACCACCGAGTCAGGCGGTATCTACGATCGCGGAACCATCTTCGAAATGACCCCTGATGGAACTGTAAAGACGTTGTATGACTTCGAGGGCGCCGATGGGAGTCAAGCCGAGTCGCCACCGATCCGGGGACTAAATGCCGACTTTTACGGTGTCACATCTGGATACGATGACTCTGGGACCATCTACAGGATCACTCCCGGAGGCAGCTTCCTATCTCTGCATCTATTTACGGGCACCGATGGAGCGAAGCCGCTTGGGACGCTGTTGCAGGCGATCAACTATTGGTTCTACGGAACCACATCGTCCGGCGGCACCAGTGACGTCGGGACGCTGTTCAGGATCAGCCCCAGCGGTCAATTTGAACTCTTATTCAGCTTTGACGGAAAACATGGCGCGTTTCCCGAAGCCGGGTTAATCCAAGCGAGCGACGGCAACTTCTACGGTGTGACCCCCAGCGGGGGGACCAACGGAATCGGCTGGGGAGTTGTCTACAAGATGACTTCCACGCGCCAGGTTACGGTACTGCACAATTTTACGAACGGAAGCGATGGCGCGGCACCGGTAGGCGCACTTGTCCAAGCGACGGATGGTTATCTATACGGCACTACGGTAGCGGGAGGTGCCTTTGGAACTGGCGTTCTCTTCCGGATCAGTACGACGGGGGAATTTAAAGTGCTGCACGACTTTCAACCGTCGACCGGCGTATACCCCGTTGCACTGATCCAACACACGAACGGGTTCCTGTATGGAATCACCAAAGACGGCGGCGTATATGGCGACGGGGTGTTCTACCGTTTCGATTTGGGCGTGAGTCCATTCATCACATACTTGCCTAGTTATGGCAGAGTGGGGATGACGGTGGACATTCTTGGAGAAGGCTTCACGACGGATAGTAAGGTGTTCTTCAATGGCGTTTCTGCGCAAATCATTACGGTCGAGCCCACTTATATGAGAGTTGTGGTGCCCGCGGGCGCCACCAGCGGTTCCATTAGGGCGACGACAACTAAAGGGATACTCAAGAGCAACAAGGTGTTTCTTGTCCGGCCTTAGTAAAGACCTGCGACACGTTCAGCCTGAAGACACGCTCCGATGCGTAAGCCGGTCTCATGCTGCGATGCCGAGCTCTTATCATTAGTGGGCCGACGTAACTGGGCGGAACGCAGGCGACCGAGGAAAACTCACCAATCCTGAGTTCCACGAACCGGAACAAGGAACCCGGCGTGAGCGGAAGAACCGCATTTGCATGACGGTTCCCGTTGTCCGGTACCCATTCGCACTTCAGAGGGGTCAGGCTGAATCCGACGGGCGCCTTAGGGCCTTAGGAAAGTTTCGACGGATACTACCGATAAGACGAGTTTAGCTTTCGCAGGGCTCCCAGCAAACGCGGCCATCGTGGCAGGACGAGCGATGCACCAGGTGATCGTCGGGGCCGGCCTTACTCATGGTTTTAAGACACCAATATGTAGCCGTGGATCCGGTGAGTTCCAGAATCTCCTGATCTGAGTCGTTGAATGCTCCGTAAGAAGATTTGCTGCGGAGTGATTTGCAAGCAATCTGTACAAGCTCGGTACTCATCGTGTCACCTCATCCTGCAGCACTGGGATCGCGGTCCATCTGTCCAGCAGCGAGCAATATCGTACGATAAATCGCGGTCTGAAACAGCAGAACCTTATAGCCGTTCCGCGACAGCGGGGTGGCATTCTGCATGGCCGCCTTCGCTGCTGCCCGGGCTGTGTTTTCGTTGATGGTCGCGCCAGTCAGGGCAGCCTCCGCCTCGCGCGACCGAATGGGAGTGGGAGCGGCTACACCGAGGACTACCGCTGCCTTGCGGCATTTGTCGCTGTCCATGACCAGCACGATACCGGCATCCGCGAGAGGCCAGTCGAAGCTCTCTTTCTCTCCGTATTTCTGATACGCGGAACGAGTACCTCGCTCTGGTTTTGGAACGAATATCTCCGTGATGATCTCGTCCGGATGGAGCACAGTTTCATTGATCAGATCTTTTTCCGGCGGAACGTAAAACTCGCTCATCTTCACATTGCGCTTGCCGCGTTTACTGGTGATCTCAACCTGCGCGTCCATGGCAAGCAGCGGAACAGCGGTCGAGGACGGATGCACCGAAGCGCAGATGTTGTTGTTCATGACGGCGTGGTACTGGTTTTCGCCGTCGTGAGCATGGCACTCCTGGCTGGAGCCACCCTTCTTTTTGCAATCGAAATCGTTGGAGCGGAAGTACCAGCACCGGGGACGCTGTGTGATATTGCCGCCGATCGTGGCCATGTTGCGGACCTGCGGCGTAGCCGCGTGCCCAGCCGCATCAGCTAATGCTGAGTAGCTGCGTCGGATCTCCGGATGCTTGGAGATTTCCGCCAGCGTGACGAGTGGCTTGAGGTGCAGCCCATCGTCGGCCACCGTTATACCGCGGAGGCTGCCGACATTTCGGATGTTGACCAGACGCGGAGGAGTTACGATGCCCTCCTTCATCAGATCGAGGAGGTCAATGCCGCCTGCCTTCAGCACAGCACCGTTGTTGAGTTCGGTGAGGGCCTGATCGACTGTCGTGCAATCTACAAACGCGAAGCGATTCATGCTCTCTCCTCCGAGCCTACTTTGCCGAGCGCCTCGAGTACGTTAGCAGGTGTCATCGGGATTCTTCTCATCCGCACGCCGGTTGCGTTATAGAACGCATTTCCAATGGCAGCCGCCATGGTGATGATCCCTGCCGATTCTCCGATCCCGGCTGCGTCTGTCGAACTCATGGCGATGTAATTCTCGACGAGTTCCACCTCGATCTCGGGCACTTCGCGAGCGCCGAGAATTTTGTAGCTTTCGAGGTTGGCGTTGAGCATATAGCCCTTCTTGCGGTCCATGATGCGCTCTTCAAACAGGGCGTACGAGATCCCCTGCAGCATGCCTCCGTTGATCTGGCTGATCACGCCGAGAGGGTTGATAGGACGACCGCAATCATGTGCGCCGAAGACCTTTTCGACATGTACGCGGCCAGTCTCGGTGTCAACGGCGAGTTCCACGGAATCGACACCACCGTAGGTGAGCCGCTCCTTTGCGTACTCAGGCCGGCGGGTGGCACGGGCCGAGATCTCGCTGGTGTGCATCTTTGCCGCGAGCTGCCGAATCGTGAATGACTTCGATTCGTCGTTCTTGAGAACAACCTTGGTTCCCTTCACCGAGAGATTGTCTGCCGTAGTGCCCAACTTGGGAGCGGCTGCGGCGAATAGCTTCTGCTTCGCCTGCCAGGCCGCATCGCGAACTGCGGGAGTGATGGAGCCTGCTGTGACGCTGCCGCCCGAGTTGGGACCTATGGGATAACGAGTGTCGCCTATTCTGACAACCACATCAGAGGGAGGAATCCCGAATTCCTCAGCAACGATGAGGGCAAGCAGAGTCTTCGTCCCAGTGCCGAGATCCTGCACGGAAGACATGAGTTCAACGGACCCATCCTTCGAGACACGCACTTCGCAGGAGGAATCCATGCTGACGAAGCGATACCAGACGGACTGCGCAATTCCCATGCCGCGCTTGATCGGGCCCTGATCGCTTCCGGCTGGCCTGCGGTTTTTCCAGTTCGTCTTTTCCCGGATGATGCTTCGTTCGACGCGACGCTGGGGATTCTCGTCGATTTTGTCGCGAAGATCGAGAGGATCTATGTTCAGCTTGACCGCCACCTCATCGATCGCCTGCTCGAATGCAAAGCAGCCTTGCGGATGGCCGGGAGCTCGGAACGCGGCGCCTGGGCCAGCGTTGATGAATACGTCGTACTCCTCTGTGAGGAGATTCGGGCATTTGTAAAGATTCGTGGCAGGACCGGCGGTTCCTGCTCCGGTACCCACGCCTGCAGTGCCGTAACTGGTGAGGCTGATCGCAGTGAGGGTACCGTCCTTCTTGGCGCCGATCTTGAGCTTCTGATGCGAGTCCGGACGATTGCAGGTAATGTGCTCCTGCCGGCGGTCGAGCATCAACTTGACCGGAGCGTTCGCCTTACGCGATAGATGCGCAGCGACTACACCCTCATTCCCTGCTCCGAACTTCGCGCCGAAGCCTCCACCCATGTACTCGGTGATGACGCGGACCTGGCTTTTAGGGACTTTGAAGACCTCTGCGAACTCGTCCCTCACGCTTGCTGTACCTTGCGTCGATGCGTAGACGGTAATCTCTTCCGGCTTCCAGTCGACAACAAATCCGTGTGTCTCGAGCGCCGAATGCGTCTGCACCTGCGTGAAGTACTCGCTCTCGATGATGGCATCGGCTTCGCGATATCCCGCTTCAACATCGCCGACCTTCTTCTGCTGGGGGCCATGCACATTGCCTACTTGCTGAACACCCTTGGGGCCGCCTCCCCCGCCTGCCGTTCCAGCGGCGTCCGCTGGCCCCGGAAAGACTTTAGGAGCGTCTTCGGCGCGTGCCTCTTGCCGATCCACAACAAAAGGCATCTCATCATAGGTCACCTTCACGAGTGCAGCGGCATCTGCCGCAATCTGCGGAGTTGTGGCCGCGACTCCAGCGATAGGCTGGCCGGCATAGCGAACGATCGGATACTTCGAAGGCGCCTCCTGCTTGGGGTCGCGTAACTCAGCGATTCCGAAGGTGTGTTCGATGACGTGAACAGCCTTGACCCCAGGCAGCCTCTCGGCAGCGCTGGTGTCAATCGACGTGATACGGCCATGCGGAATATCGGCGTCGACCATGCGCGCATACAGCATGCCGGGGAGATGAACGTCAGCCGTGTACTTGCCGCGGCCGGATACTTTCTGCGCCCCGTCCCACCTCGGTGTGGGCTTGCCAATGAACGTGAGTTCGGAATTGCGCGGCAGCGGCGGCGGCTCATCCACCGGAACCTGCCGCTGTTTCTCAGTCAGCCCATCCTGCGGTATCCCAAATACGAACGTTTCCGTTCGCGTTGCGGTGCTTTGCGCGGCGGTTGGAGTCTGCTCATCCTTATGCTCTGCCTGACGTGTCGGCTTGGCTTCTCCCTCTACGCCCTTCCGGACTGACTTCGGCTGAACCTTTGGCTTCTGGCCTTCAGACTGCTGTTCCTGCACAATCATGGCTTCCGGCGTCATGCTCAACCCTCCTCGGCTGGGTTCAGGTCCAGCAGCTTTGCATTCCTGTTGCCGTGCTTTGCGGCATCCAGCGTGGCCGTAAAGACCTTGGGATATGTTCCGCAGCGGCACAGATTCCCGCTGACCGCATACTTGACCTCCGCAAGAGTCGGGTTTGAGTTCCGCTGAAGGAGGGCGGCGCAGCTCATCACCATGCCCGGTGTGCAGAATCCGCATTGCAACGCATCGTGCTTGATGAATGCAGCCTGTATGGGGTGTAGCTCCTTGCCGTGCGAGAGCCCTTCGATGGTGGTGATCTTATGACCGGCAGCGTCGATCGCCAGCGTCATACAGGCGAGTTGAGGCGCGCCATCAACCCAGATGGTACAAGCTGAACACGAACCGCGATCGCAGACCACCTTTGTTCCGGTGAGGTTGAGATGATCGCGCAAGGTTTCGGCCAGCGTGTAGCGAGGCTCAACTGTAACCGCGTGCTCCTGCCCGTTCACGTGTAGCTTGATGGGCACGGCGTCGGGACCAAGTGCATTGCTGCGCGCAGCGGCTTGTTGTGCATCCTGCGCGATGGCGGATGCCGTATCCAGCATCGTCGTCGCGGCCGTCAGTCCCGCCCCTTTTAGAAAGCCACGACGGGACACCTCGACTCTGGGTGTATCTGACATGGGGAAGTCCTTTACTCGGTCTTAAATGCTCGGTCTAAAATCGTGCTCAGGCCGGATCAATCAGTAAAGAGGCTATGCGGTTCTCTATCTCGCGCCCGTCCCGATTCGGGGAAGCCACTTTGCTGCCCTAGATAATAGCTCTGATATGCAAGGGACGCCAACCGTAGAATCCTACCGCCAAGACCCCAGAAGCCAACGTACTTGCCAAGTTTCAGAGTGACAAGAGGAAATCCCATGATTCGTGGAGTGTAGGCTTGAGGAATAGGCTTTTTCCAGCCGCTCCTGATCCTCGTCATTTGCGTTGAGGCGGAAGCTTTATTCCATATGGCAGGCCGACTTCGTGGCAGTGCCGCGCTTCCATCCCCGGAGCGTTGAGCGTGATGATGAGATCACCACCTTGTGTCGCAAGTTCTGTAAGGGTCTGACGCGTGAACAAGCTCCAGCTTGCTAAACCAGCTGCGCTCACGAGTTCAATTCGCTCAGCTTCTTACCAACGGCGCCGGGAACGAAATTGATGTGAGCGTCCTTTATCGAAAGGCCGGTGACTTCTATGCGCTTCAGGTCCCTTGTTCCGATCCCGGCTTCCTCTGCAAGACGCAGCGAGTTGTCGCCGCGGATAAACGGAGAACTGCCGCGCTCCGCATAGGGATCGTAGCCCATCACCGCCATGCCTACGGCGTCCACGCAGACCGCGTTGCACCCGGCAATGATTACACCGGGTGCCATCCCTCAAGTCCCTTAAGCCACGGTCCTTCCCCTCCTCGCACAGTCTCCACGCCATCCACAATCGCGAGATCGACTGGCCGGATACCGTTTTGATCAACAAGGATACGCGGAACCCGATACCCCGGGTCTCGCGGCGAATCAGGATGCAGCTCGGCATCCTTGATCCGAGGAGACCGGCATTGCACGTGTGGAGCGAGCAACCTGTTCATCGGCCGCAGCGATGCGCGGCGCCAGAGCAGCCGCGCCGGCGCCTTCCAACATCTCAATGAAGTTACGGCGTTGGAAACGCATATTGAAACCTCTCGATGGATTGCATCTCGATCAAACATCCGATGGAGAACGCAATTCTACGATTCCGAAGTGAGTCCTACGTATTCCACGGATCGTAACAACGTGCCCTCAACATGGCGCGATAGAAAGACGGTCCACGGATCGTGGGTGCCCAATGTCAAAATGGACGGGTAGTCTGCTGGAGAACGAATTGACAATCCAATCAGGCCCGGGCCGCCATCCATTGGCCGCAGTAATGTCCTCGCGTTCGGTGGCCGGCGTTTCGGCCTTCGGAATCCCCGCTATGCTTCTGGTGATGACAGCTGTCCTGCTCACCATGGCTGCCAATGCCCAAGCCGCAGCCTCGCCTGAGAATGAAGCGCCGCGACCGTGGAACCAGAACCCGAACGGCATGCGTGTCTACATCTGGGCGGGCCTGAAGTCGCACTTCGCGGGCCAGCACGACTACCCCCAGTTCTTAGCCGACTGGAGCAAAATCCTGACTGAACGCGGCGCCGTTGTGGATGGCGGACTCCACCCTCCGTCGGTAAGTGACCTCGCTCAGACAGATGTCGTCATCCTCTACAAAGGCGATGCCGGCTATCTCAGCGGCACCGAGAAATCGGCGCTCCAGGAGTATGTCAGGCGCGGTGGCGGGTTGGTCAGTCTGCATGACTCGCTCTGCGGCCCCGACCCCGCCTATTTCGCGAATCTCGTGGGTGGCGCAAAAAAGCATGGCGAGGTCAACTACACCCTCGGGGCGCCCATCTCCTACACCGTCGTAGATCCTGCCGATCCCATCATGAAAGGCATGTCCAACTTCACACTCCTCGATGAAGCGTTCTACAACATGACCTGGTCTCAGGACCCGGGAATTCATGTACTAGTCACGACCGCAATCCCCGCCACTCCAAGTGCCGGCGCGCACAAGGGCGAAGTGGTCCCGCAGATCTGGACTTACGAGCACACCATGCCGGGCGGAAAGGCCGCCCGAGCGTTCGTATGGATGCAGGGACATGAGTACGCCAACTTCTCCAACTATCAGGTGCAGCAGATGCTGCTTCGCGGAATCGCGTGGGCCGCTCACAAGCCGGTGGATACACTGGTGGACTATGTGCCTTCGGCGCCACAGCACGCGGCGCCTGCTCCTGCACCCAGGTAAGAACCGTTCCCGACAGCCTTCCTCAACGAATAGTGCACCAGGGGTCTCCTACCGCGCGGTCCAGCCGCCGTCGATCAGAATATCTGTGCCAGTGATGAACCCAGCGGATTCGGAGCACAGATAGCACGCAAGGGCGCCGATCTCTTCCACGCTGCCCCATCGTCCCACTGGTATATTCGCCAGGAACTGAGCGCGTGTCTCCGGATTGTTCATGAGCTGCAGATTCATGTCCGTTCCAATCGGCCCCGGGCTGATTCCATTGACGGTGATCCCATCCGCTGCGAGTTCCAGCGCCAGGGCGCGTGTCAGGCCCAATAATGCCGCCTTCGCTGAACTGTATGCCGCTCGTCCTGGCAGAGACACATGACTCATGATCGAAGTCATATTGAGGATGCGGCCGTAACCAGTCCCCTGCATCCCCGGCGCAAATGCGCGACACATCAGAAAAGTCGAGATCAGACTGGCGTCCAGCACGCTGCGAAATTCATCGAGCGTGAACTCCGCCAGGTTCTTCCTCACATTGATACCGGCGTTGTTGATGAGGATTTGCGGGCTGCCGAAGCGACCCTTGATCTCCGCCGCGAGTCTGGCTACCTGATCCTCCTGCGTCAAGTCCGCGACGAACACTTCGGCTGTTTGTTGAGTCCCCGCGATGTCGCTCCGCACGCGCTCCATGCGATCGCGGTCACGCGCGACGAGCGCGATCTGCGCACCAGCTCCCGACAGTGCTTTCGCCATAGCCTCGCCCAGTCCGCGACTGGCGCCAGTAATCACTGCGGTACGGCCACTCAGGCTTATTTTCATGCTCCCCCTCCTCGTTGCTACTGCCGCCCTTTCAGTCAGGCACTCGTTCCCGGGCCTGTCGCGGTGACCGCATGCACCGTGCGTTCCCGGTTCCGACGCGCAGCGTCCGGATCGAGATACAGCCAGCAAGCCGCAGACACAGCCGCTGCACCCACCATCGTATGGATCAGGAGATTCCACCCGCCGGGTCCCCCGCCAACCCGCTGCAGGATCACGCCTCCAACCACTGGCGCAACGAACCCAGCCAAGTTCCCCAACATGTTCATCGTCGCCGCCACGGTCGCCGTGTAAGCACCACCAATCTCCACACACAGATCCCACGAGATAGGCATTGTCAGGTCGCTCGCAAAACTCGCCAGCCCCATCACCACCATCGCCGGACCCACCGATGGAATCCGTACGAATGCGAACAGCAGTACCGCGGTAAGAAGAAAGCCGCTGAAGGCAATTGCCCGCCTTGGAAGCGCCCTGGATATCAGCCCCGATATCAACGATCCGAACCCGCCAAATAGCAATGGCAGCACGGCAAAAACTGCGGCATGCTCTGCCGATTGTCCCCGACCCTCGCGCAGGTAGGTCGGCAGCCATGTGATGTAGAAATACCAGACATAGGAAAAGCAGAAGTATTGCAGCAAAAGTACTGCCACCTGCCTCGTCAACAGCAGCCTGGCCCAGCTCTGATCGGATCCCTGCGTCGTCAGGACGCAGGAGGAACTCAGCAATTCCCGCTCCCCTGCATTCACGCTCCGATGTTGACGCGGGTCGTCTTTGAACCAGGCCAGGAACACGGCACACCAGACAAGTCCCAGCGAAGCGAAGCACACGAATGCCCATCTCCAGCCCAGCCAGTGAATACACACCAGCGTCAGCGGCGGAGTAATGGCGCCGCCCCATCGTGTGCATGCCCACATCAGCGCCTGCGCCGTCACGCGCTCGCGAGCCGGCAACCACGCGCTCAACATGCGCGTGAGGTTTGGGAAGCATCCCGCTTCGCCGGCGCCAAACAGAAAGCGGATTGCGATGAGCGAGGTTGCGTTCCAGGCCGCCCCAGTAATCGCCGTGAAAGCAGACCAGGCCAGCACAATCTGTGCTAGCGCCCGGCGTACGCCCAAGCGGTCACCCGCCAGCCCCATGGGAATCTCGAACAACGCGTAGGCAACCCCGAAGGCCCCAAACACCAGCCCCATCTGCTGTTTCGACAGATGCAGGTCGTGAGCAATGGGCAGCGCCGCGCCTGAAATTGCAACTCGCTGCACATACGAGAGGACGGCCAGGCCAATGGCCAGCATTGCCACCCGGTAGCGCGCACGGGTCGGCTTCATGGGCGCAGGCTCCACGCGTAAAAGCTGCCTCCTGCGCCAAAGACGATGTACTGCTGACCGTCCAGTTGATACGAGATGATTCCACCCGATTCATCGGCATCGAGTTCGTGATGCCAGAGTATGTCCCCATTTTTGGCCGAGAAAACGATCAGGTTTCTCTCGTCATCCCCTGAGATCAGGAGATCGCTCGCGGTCGCCAGAATGCTTGGTCCCACCGTTGTGGGCGCGTTGCTCAAATTGGGGTACGGGTGTTTCCAGGCGATATCTCCCGTTAGTGGATCGATCGCCTTCAGGACGCGAACCGCACGCCCGATACCGTCACCCATGCCTCCGTAGCCTGAAGGCTTCTTGCTGGCATCCGTCAGGTAGTAGATCGCCTTACCCTCAACGGAGTTCACGTACATCAAACCCGTCTTTGGACTGTACGCCGGAGCGGGCCAGTTTGATGCATTCACAATGTTGATCGATCCGCCCACGGACGGATCCTTCTCCGGAATAGGGATCGGCTCCCCTTGCGGCGAAAGTCCTGAGGCGTAATCGAGTGGAACATAGGGCCGCACCATCAGATACTTGCCGGTCACCCGGTCCAGTGTCAGCAAGAATCCATTGCGCGCAGCCTGCGCCACCAGTTTTCTCGGTTTCCCATCCACATCGCGATCAAAGAGTACGGGAGCGGTCGTGTTGTCGAAATCATGCGTATCGTGCGGCGACATCTGGAAGTACCACTTGAGCTTCCCAGTGTCGGCATCAAGCGCCACAATGGATTCGGTCCAGAGATTGGCTCCGGGCCTGCCCTGGCCTGCAAACACCGGGTTCGTGTTTCCGGTGGGCCAATAGAGCAGGTTGAGTTCCGCATCGTACGTTCCCGGCATCCATGTCATACCGCCGCCGTGATCGGATGCCGCCTCGTTCGGCCACGTCTTCAGTGCTGGATCGCCCATCCTCGGTGTAGACCACCAGGTCCACTGCAGATCTCCCGTCACCGGGTCGAATGAGTCGAGAAATCCAGGCATATCCATCGCGTCGCCGCCAACGCCAACGATCACATGGTTCTTTACAACCAGTGGAGCAGAGGTGGAGAAATACTGTTTCCGCGCGTCAGCATAATGCTGTCTCCACAGTTCCTTGCCCGAGTTCGCATCGAGAGCCACGAGCCAGTTGTCAGGTGTCTCGAAGAACACGGTGCTCTTCCATATCCCCACGCCGCGCTGCCCCACCAGGTGTCCGCCATGATCCGTCCAGTCATAGCGCCACAGTGCCTCTCCGGTACGCGCATCCAGCGCCCACACGTGATCGGGAATGGTAATGTACAGCACTCCATCCGCAAGCACTGGCGTGCATTTGATGATCGGAACGGGCGCGCCGCGCTGCGCGCCGACATCGCGAATCCGGTATATCCAGCGCGGCTCGAGCTCATTCAGGTTTGAGGTATTGATTTGTGTGAGCGAACTGTAGCGTTGCCCCGTGTAGTCACCGTTGAACGTAGGCCAGCTTTCAACCGGCGCACTTCCTATTGCGCCCGGATCCACTGAAACGCGCGTTCTCTGGGCAGCCGCTACCGCCATCACCGCAATAGCAGCAGCCATGCACAATCCATGGGCCCGTCTCACTTTTGCGTCTCGAGGAAAGCGGTCACGTTATGCATATCGTCGTTTGTCAGGGTCGGCAGCATCTGCTGATGCGCAGTGAGCGGATCGTGCAGATGCACCTCGACGTCCTGTCCCCGATCCACATTCACCGTCTGACCCGATTCATTCACCAGGGTGATGCGGAAGTCGCTGATCTGTACCGCCCGGCCTGTGACGGTTCCGGCGGGAGTCTTCACCGTTGCCGTAATCGCACTCTTGCCTGCCGGCCATATCCAGCTACGCTGCAGTTGCTCCGGTGAACGAAATCTGCTCGCGATGTGCGTGAACGTCGCCATTGAGTGGCACTGCACGCAGTGCTTATTTACATATGCTTTTCCCTTGCCGGAATCCCCCACCACGATATTGAGTACCTCATATGTTCCCCGATTGGCGACATTCTCCACCTGAACGTGAAGGAATTCGGCGACATCTCTCAGTTGCGGCTCGCTCATAGCCGTGAATGCCGGCATACCTTTATCCGGACGGCCAATTTTTAGAAAGGTGGCAAGTTGTTCACCGTGTTCATCTCCCAAAACAACATCCGACGTGATCAAGCCCGGTGCAGTCGCGCCACGCGCATTCGCTCCATGGCAGAAGCTGCACTTTTCGGCAAAGACGTGTTTGCCCCTCCCAGCCGCGACTCGATCCGGCACCGCTCCAAGACCTAGAAATTCGCGAGTGGCGTCGGCCCTCTGGGATGGCGTCATGTCCCTGTAGCTCTGCTGCTCGACGCCCTCCTGGCTCCCAGTCTGGCTCTGCTGAGCCGCGAGCAGCGCCGCGCACCCTACGGCGCCCAGCACTTTCCATGTCCAGTCGCGCACTTTCCGCTTAACGCTTGGACTCATTTCAGCTCCGAAGCCTGACCATACACGTGCAATTCAAAGAACCTTTTCTGCCTGCCTCCGATAGAGACTCATTTACGGTTCTGGGCGACACAATCGGATGAAACGCAGTATACAGATCAGTTACAAATACATCAGACCCGTCTACGGTTCGACGAGAATCCAACATGCGACTGAAGTGAAAGGCACTTAGCCCTCACTTGCGGCTTTTCCCGCCGGTGCGTGGAAATGCTTGTGCGAGATAAGCCCGGATGCTCTCCAGCTCCATGGCAGACGCTGAGGCTCCTTTGGCCGACATCGTCTGCACAACGTTCGTCCATTCCCGCGGGCTCAGTCGTTCGTTCGTGATCACGTCCAAACCATGGCACGTGGAGCACGCGCGAATCGTGATGTCCCGGCCCACTCCCGGCGGCAGCAAGGCCGCTTGTCGGCTGAGCACAGCTGCCCGTTGCGGATCCTGCCTCTGCGCGGTTCCTGTGGGCGCAGGCGCCACAATCGCCTCGTGAGATGCTGCCGGACTGGGGCTTGCCTGAGTGACAACCGATTCCCCTCCCCGCCCGTCGTCCAGTTTGAACACAATCAGTTCATCGCTGAGCAGCGGCGCCCGCAACAGTCCTCCGCCCGTTGCCACAATCGCCACGTACTGCGCGCCGTGTTCGTCAGCATAGGTGATCGGAATCGATTCCGCCGATGCCGGCAGACGGTACGTCCATACTTCCTGCCCGGTCCTCGTGTTGAACGCCCGGAATCGGGCATCGTCCGTTGCTCCGATGAAGGTCAGGCCACCGGCTGTCGAAATCGGCCCCCCAAGTCCGGGACGGCCGGTGTGCTGCTTCCCGGCAGGGAAGCTGTCGGTGACGCCCAGAGTCGATCGCCATGCGATCTTGCCGGTGTTCACATCCACGGCGACGAGTTCTCCCCAGGGGGGCTCTGTGCAGGGCAGGTGCTTCTCTGGATTCCAGAAACGGGCGACGCCCGCGAACTGCCCCGCGTTGGTGTAACCTCCGCTCGGGTCGGGAACGATGCGCATAGGCTGGCCCAGATTGTTCACATTGACAATAAACAGTGCGAGCTTCGGATCAAACGTACCGCCCGCATAGTTCACGCCTCCATGGGTTCCGGGCAGGTTCACCGAATAACGATTGAAGGCCGGCGGCGTATAAGGCCGTTGCGCCAGCAGCATGTGATTGTCCTCAACGTAGGACCTGCACCATGCTGCGTGTTCGGGCAGGTCATGGTACAGCTGCACGGTCATGGGCGCCAGCGGCTCAGGCCTCTCAGGGAACGGCTGCGTCGGCGAGGCATGCTCACCTGGTACGTCACTCGCAGGCACCGGCTTCTCCACAATCGGAAACAGCGGCTTCCCTGTCACCCGGTCGAGCTCGAACATGAGACCGGTCTTGTTGACGATTACCAGTGCGGGAATGATCTTGCCATCGCGATGAACATCGACCAGCGTAGGCGGCGCCTCCGTATCGTAATCCCAGATATCGTGGTGCACGGCCTGGAAGTACCACAGCAGCTTTCCGCTAGCGGCATCCACAGCCACTACCGAACTGCCGAACAGATTGTCACCTCGGCGGTCCGTCCCAACGCGATCATAGTTGGGCGCTCCAAATGGCATGTAGAGAATCCCGCGCTCTTGATCTACGGTCATATAGCCCCACACATTCACCCCGGAACGCTGCTTCCAGCTCTCGCCACTCCAGCTCTCGTGCCCCGTCTCTCCCGGACGCGGCACCGAGTGGAACGTCCAAACCAGCTTCCCGGTATGGATGTCCCACGCGCGAGTATCTCCCGCGGGGCCAATCCCGCCGCCCTTTCCTCCGTATCCTTCTCCAGGCCCCGCACCCGTGATCACCAGGTTTTTGTAGATCACTGGCGGCGAGGGCAGAATGTAATGCTTGTCCGTGCCGCCATTCATCACTTCGGGCGTACGCAGATTCACCGCTCCGTTGATACCGAATTTCGCATTCGGCCTGCCTGTCACCGCGCTGATTGAATAAAGAAAGCCATCATTAGTTCCGAAGAAGAGGGACGGACCGGTGCTCCCATCCCCAGGCCAGTATTCGGCTCCGCGCAATGACGCCTGAGTTGACCGGGGAAGGACGAAGACCCATTTCTCTCTGCCAGTTGACGCGTCCAGTGCCACAACGCGGCTATAAGGAGTCACCACAAACATCGTGTTCCCCACCACCAGTGGCTGATCTTCCGAGGGACGCCAAGCATTTTCAGTCAACGCGCCGGCCGGCGCCGATGGCTTCATGCGATAGATCCACGCGACCTTCAGACGGTGAACATTTGCCGGCGTCACCTGCGTCAGCGGAGAGTAGCGCGCCGCTCCGGAGTCGAGGTTCACCCTGGGCCATGAGCCGGAGCCGCCCTGGGAGGTAGCCGAGGTAAAGCCCGACGAGACAAAGAGCGGAACCAACAACACAAGATGCCTGAAGAACCAGGGGAAGCCGCCGGGGGCTCGTTTCATATCCTCCTCGAGATCCGAAGCGAAACTCGGTCGACTAAAACCAGGACCAATTCTAGCCACACGCCGCCGAAGAGGAACAGCCGCCGCTGCAGCTTTTCTCAGTGATGGTATTGATGGTCTGCCGCTCGCAATTGCGAAGATCCTAGCGCCAAACGCGAAGCAGAACGACGCCCCCTTTTGGAGGAGTGACTGTATACGAATCGCGAACCAGGCCAAGATCTTTGTGCGCCCAGAGGTCCCGTGCATGTACGGAACCGCCAAGGCCGATGTCTTTGAAGTGCAAGGTAATTGGCTGGGGAACATCATCGGTGACAAAGTTGAACAAGGCGACCGCTTTTGATCGGTCCGAAAGAGGCTTGACCCACACCTGGAGCGGTCCAATACGCGAGCCCTGTATGCCCAGCTTGTCCTGATCCACCGCGATTACCTCACGGTTCATCAAGATACTTTTGGTAGTTTCGTCCATGTTGCTCAGGTCATTGCCTGCAAGAAGGGGCGCAGCGAGAATGGCCCAAAGGCTCATCTGGGTACGGTACTCGTCAGCGTTCATTCCGCCGTTTCCAATTTCGAGCATATCCGGATCGTTCCAATGGCCTGGTCCAGCGTATCGTTCGAGACCTGCTTGCGAGAAGCCAATCAGAGCCATGCTGCGGAAGCTGTCGCTGATGTCATCCGTAGTGCGCCAGAGATTGCCACCCACTTCAGCACCCCACTCCCAAACCGAGTCTGAACCGTATTGGCAGATACTGTAAACAATGGGCCGACCAACCTTGAGCAGAGCCTTGTGCATCTTGGCGTAAGCTTCGCGCATGATAGCGCTCGCCTTCTTCCAGTCTGGCTGTGGGTCGTAGACGCCCATGATGCTACGGAGTCCGCAAAGGTCGTACTTCAGAAAGTCCACACCCCATTCTGCGTAAGTTTGCGCATCCTGGTCCTCATGGCCGTAGCTTCCTTCAAAGCCCGCGCAGGTCTTGGGCCCGGGCGACGAATAAATGCCGAACTTCAGGCCTTTGGAATGTACGTAATCCGCGAGAGCCTTCATGTCGGGGAAGCGGTTGTTGGGATGGATTAGACCCTGCGCGTCTCGTTGACCCTGCCAAGTGTCATCGACATTGACATACGTGTAGCCCGTATCGCGCATGCCGCTGGACACTAGAGCGTCTGCGGCCGCACGAACGTCAGCATCAGTCACCTTCCCGGCGAAGTGATTCCAACTGTTCCATCCCATCGGCGGTGTGGCAGCCAACTGCACAGGTTGTGCAATGCCAGGTATTGCTGTACTGGCAGCTGCCAACCAGACGGCGAGTATGACCTTGCAACAGGAAGATCCGCGGAAACGAAACATCGACGGCTCCATTTGACTACGCGTCTAGCGACATTATCCAGAAGAAGGATGCGAGAACCATCGTACACGCCTCACTTTCGGCCCCCTGCCGTGCACTGTAACTGCCGATTTCGATAACGACATCCTCTCATCAACTTCATGGGCACGGAGACTCGAGGCCCTGTTATGCTCGATGGGCATCAGCCGCGGCCGGAACGCGAGCGAAGTGTCGCGGCCTCCTGAGGGGGACAGAGTTTCATGGGGATCAAGCCCAAATTGCACGTTTTCGACCTCTGGGCCATCATTCCGGTGGCCATCGTCGGTTGTTTTATTGGAGAGATTGTTCACGTCACCCGCTCAGTGGAAGCCGTTGCAACGGTTCCGGCGAAGACCCGAACGATCGAGCTCGGCGCGGCCAGTCCGGGCTCCTCATATGCGCTCACTGTCGCAATCAAGAATCCCGCGGAACTCCATGCAGAAGACGCCGTCGCGGTCACCGTCAAGGACGCCAAAGGAGAACTCGATCGCAAGTGGCTGCATTCCGCCGATCTCGATTTCTATCTGACCCTGAAACCGCGCGCAGCCGGGCCGCTGACAGTGAGCCTTTCGTCTTCGTCCGGAACGGACTTGCCCCAGGTCACCACAACTCTCGCCAAAATCCCCGGGCTGACCCCGAAAGCTTTAAACAGTTCCAGTCACGCAATCATCGCCGCCGGACCGAACGGCACATGGCAGAATGCGCAGCTCTTTGAGCTCGGCCAGACTATCTTCGGCGGTGACGATCAGCGGCCCTACTCGCCCTCTCCAACCGAAGACCGCTACGGCGCCATGCTCAAGGGATTCCAGTGGTTCAAGTTCACATTTCACGAAAAGAATCCGCGCCTCGTGTACTTCGTCCTGAACGTGACCGACCGTGACGTACCGCTCGACGTAGACATTTTTCAGCTGGGCAAGGGAGAGACAGGCAAGCCGGATGTAATTCCCTACTCCAATGGCGAGTTTGTCTACAAGATCGAAGCCACACAAAATTATCCCGGCCTTTACAAATTCCGCACCCGAATCCTCGAACCTGACCAGGAATACTACGTTCGCGTCGCAGCCAACCATCCCGCGTTCCAGCTGCATACCTATGAGTACGGCGTGCCCCCTTACACCGACCCGCACCAGGCAGTGCGTTCCGGCATGGATTTTCTCATCAACATGGGCGACACGTGGCTTTCGAATACGCCTCGACGAGGTGCAGTCGCACTGCGCACTGTGATGCAACACTCTGAAACCCAACTCTGCATCGCCTGCCATCCCTCGCAATTCACCACGCGCGGCTATCTTAAAGCCGTTGAGAACGGCTATCCGCCAACCCAGCGTCCAGCGCTCGAATTCCTTACGGACCGGATCTACAACAACACGCGCCCGCTCTACGGCGAGCCGGGAGCAAACTGGGTTCGGGTCATCTATACAGCGCGAACCGTGGCGAGCCGCCTGCCAATGATCACCCATCAGTTCGAGCAGAACGTGACCCACGACTCGCCGCGCCAGAACTTCGACGTACCCTACGCTGAATTTCTCAAGATCCACTACAAAGGCTTGACCAAGATGCCCGGGGATGAACCCGATGGCTGCGAGCCGGACGTAAGCCCTTTCGAAATCGCAGATCAAAGCTGGCATACCTTCGACATGGTGTTGAGTCAGACGCACGATCCATCGTGGCGGACCGAACGAGATCACGTAGAAACTCTTGCACTGGCTTACGAGCCAAAGAATCTCATCGACGTGGCGTGGGAAATCATGTTGCTTTCGGAGATCGGGCGCGAGAAGTATCACGCTGAGATCGACAAGCTCATCGCCAAAGCCTACGACTACGAAAACTCCGACGGTGGATGGCCCTATCAGTTCGATAAAAAAGCAAAGCCGGCCGACTTCATCTCCTACAACATCGTGCTGGCGCTTGCTGAGGCCGGCCGCCGGCCTGAGACCGACGCTCGCATGGCGCTCGCAGTAACGGCTATGCTCAACGCCCAGCGGCCCGAAGGCAGTTGGGAGGGAGATCCCGTTTATCAGGGTTTCAATACTCCGTTCCGGGCCACGCAGTTTGCTGTGATGGCGTTATCGACCCTGTATCCAGGACCAACCAGAGAGAAGAACTGGAACGCGGCCTACCCCGCGCCCGTAACCAATCTCGACCCAAATGACCTGCCGAAACTGCTCGACGAGCTTGATCAATTCTGGGATCTCGCGCCCGAACCAGAGCTGCGCCAGATCCGGGACGTCCTTGTTCATAGTGATCAGCCGCTCGCGCGAGAAGCCGCAGCCCGGGCGTTGGGCCACATGGCCGATCCGGGTGCTCTAACCGACCTTATGAACGCCCTCGGCGATCAAACAAAGATGGTCCAGACCAGCGCGGCATATGCAGTTCGCATGATCCTCTCGCGCCGCACGCAAGTCGCGCCCGATGGCCGCAAGATGCTCATCGCCGCGCTTGGCTCCGCGGATGCGCGCACTCGATGGGGAGCGGCGCGCGTCTTCAATCAGCACTTCCGCGATCTCACCAGCGATCCCGAGTTACTTCACGCCCTCGAAAGTACGCTGAACGATTCGGTCCCTTATGTACGTTTCGAAGCGGCTGCGGGCATCTGGCGCTGGTACTACTGGCAGATTGACAAGCCTGAAATGCGGCGAAGCACTCTCGAATCTCTCGCCGTCCGGATGAACACAGAGACTGATCCGATGGTACGGCGCGGTCTTCAAGAGAGCATCTATGACCTGCTCGATGAGAACACCGGCTATCTCTCCGCCTGGGTGCGCACTGCAGCCACTGATGATGATAAGAAACGCATTGAAACTGGCTACGAGGAGGTCGTCCGCGATCAGGCGCAAGTCCTCGCGAAGGTCTTGCGCGCGGCTACTCCGCTCGGCCGCTCAGGCATTCTGAACGCGCTCTGGGACTTCCACATCCGCCACTACGCTTTGCCTAAGCTGAAGTCAGACACGGTCTCGATCGGACTTCCTGCCGTGCTGACCAAGTACGTTCCCGGCGTTCCCGATCTGCACCGCGAAGGCTACGAATATCCGCCCTATCGTGAGGCCGTCGATTTCACCTACAGCGAAAACAATGGCTTCTATCAAACGCGCATCGGCAACGACAGCGACTTGATTCACTTCTTTAGGAGTTCCGGACCCGAGCTTGAAGAGGCGCTGCTGCAGTGTCTTAAGAATGCCGATGACCCGATGAAGATCGAAGTTCTCAAGGCAGGCAGCACCCTCAGTGAGGCTGGCGACGCTCGCTTCACGCTGGCTGCGCTCAATCTCTCTCAAGATCCTAGCCCCGCTGTGCGCGAGACAGTTCGCTATGTGTACGAAGGGGGAAGACGCGGCATCCTTAATCTCGACTCCTCGGGAACGCCGGATCCAAAGCTCGTCCGAAAAGTGATTGAGATACTCAGGCGTGGGAACCCTCAGAGCCAGGCCGTGGTTCTCCCGCTCTTGGCTGCCCTTCCTGCGGATTCCGCATGGACACGCGAGACTGAAGTGGAAAATGCGCTTGGTGCGATGCTCAGGAAGCAGCCGCAGCCCGCCAACTACGCGCAGGTGCTCTTCGCTTCGTCTTCATTCCCGGCAATCATGCACCAGCCCGGGCCGCAAACTCAGACGCTCGATGCACTGAATTCCCCAGAATCCGATGTCCGGCGCGCGGCTGTAGACATCGCTTTCGAACATTTCCTTAACGATTCGGCGGTCGAGCCCGCACTCAAGGCGGCCTTCTCAAACCTCAGTCCTCCGGCTCAGCGCACCTTCATGGAGGAGGCAGCCAATCCCGAATTCCTGAAAAAGCGTCTAGGGTTGTCTGGCGGCGCCGTCTCTCAGGATCAGGATTACTTGAACCGAAACGCCGGTATCAAGAAGCTGAAAACGCCGCTCGAGTACCCTCTCGTGGTCGATACCGTAATGAACACCCTGCTAAACCCAGATGCCAACGTGAGCGCGGCGGCGCTGGACACTCTCGGCAAAGTCACGGGCATCGAGAGACGTCCGCAGTTCCGGGCCGCAATGGAGAAATTGGATCAATCAAAGAACCCTCGGCTCAAATTGATCGCCACCCGCATACTTGAAGGCAAGGACCTTCGCGATGCCCTTCGCGATGTCGAGCCGGGCTCGGTCCTCGACTTCCGCTTTTTCGAAAGCAAGGTCGAGCCGATTCTAGCCGCGCGCGGCCCCGATGGTCTGGCTTGCGTCTTCTGTCACTCGAGTCATGTCATCTTCAAGCTTCAACCACCAAATGCTCAAGGCGTCTTTTCCGATCAGGACAGCGAGGAAAACTACAAGTACGCAATGCGTGTAGTTAACGTTGGGAGTCCAACCGATAGCTTGATTCTGATCAAGCCCACGAGACCTACAGACAGTGCCGGTGATGTGGGCAACTACTTGGCAACGCATAACGGCGGCCAACGCTGGCAATCAAATCAGAACAGCCGCGAGTATCAGACCATCCTCGACTGGATTCGCGGTGCGCGGCTCGACGCAGGAAAGAATGTCGCCGATCCGAAGCATATGTCGAAATAGAAGCAAACATGGACCGCGGGGATCTCTGGCGCTCCGAGCCAAGCCCACACACCACCACCGGCCCGAGGTTCGCGCCGGAGGCTTCCTCGCTGATATCGTTTAGGCATGTGGTATCACCTCACCCACGTTCAGTTGTTGATTTCAAACAATTATCTTCTGTGGTGATTGTGAGTGAAGCTTATTATGTAAGTTGTTTATTCTAAACGTGGCCCCGTAGCTCAGGTGGATAGAGCAGCAGTTTCCTAAACTCGTTTTTCGCTGTACTTTCAACTACTTAGGCGGAAATACTCCCCCGCAAAATCCCTGTAATTCCCTCTCGTGGAAAGTTTGGGGGAGTTGAAAAGGGAGTTGGATTACGCGATGCGCTTCTCAGCCTGAATGCTCCTGAGCGGCTAGTCAGTGACAGAATCCAACTCGTTTTTGATGACTTGGTACGAATGCTCAAGGCGAACATCCCAATCCATGGAATTTGTTTCAGGCGTGATCCCAGCGGTGATCTCCGCACGCACAATATAGAAGGCATTTCGAGGATATTCTTCATGCAATCGCGCGTTCTCGACTTCCACAGTAGTCGTCTGTCTGATCCGACTGATCAGCGATTTGAATTGATCAGAGGAGACTTGATTCGCGGTCGCGAGTATCCGTGCTTCGGATATGTGTTCGAGCAGAACCTTCAGTTTTTCACGTCTCTGCATGTCCAAATCATATTAGCCGCCTAGCCTGCCCATCCCGGACGGACTGAGTGTATGCTCAGAGGAATTAGACCACTACGATAGAAGGCAAGAATTGGCATGATCCAAGCACTCTCCGGGGTAAATTCACAAACCCATCTTGGGCGAACGATCTCCGTACGATGCCCTAACTGTCGAAGACTGGGAACATTCAACAATCTCGGTCACGAAGTACAAATCTCTGGAAACGGACAGCTACATTTTTGTGGGATGAGACTCTGTCCAAATGAAGACTGTCGCGCGTTGATTTTCTTCACCTACAACGTGGGCAAGAACACTCTTGAAACAACATATCCACCCGAACGGTTGGACTTCGACGCAGCGAACATACCAGCCTCAATTACAAAGGCTTTGGAAGAGGCAATCACCTGCCACGCCCATCAATGCTTCATTGCAGCGGCAATCATGGTTCGCAAGACTCTGGAGGAACTTTGCCACGAGAGAGGTGCGGCGGGTGCAAACCTCAAAGCTCGGTTGCGAGATTTGGGTACACGAGTAATCCTTCCTCAAGAATTGCTCGACGGTCTCGACGATCTACGTCTTTTAGGAAACGATGCAGCGCACATCGAATCTCAAGAGTTCAACTCGATAGGGAAAGACGAGGTGGAGGTTGGCATCGAATTCGCAAAAGAAGTTTTGAAGGCGGTCTATCAGTACTCAGAACTTCTGGCGCGTCTTCGGAGCCTCAAGAAATCGCCCTAGCCTGAGTCCTTCTCATGAGTATTGAAAACATCATTTCCGCATTAGATTCTGAAATCAGACACCTGCAACAAGCGCGTAGTCTGCTTGCACTACTTGCTGTGTCCAATGCCGTGCATACAGCCACTGCAACCAAACCTGTCACCAAGAGACGCAAACGGACGATGAGCGCAGAGGCCCGAAAGCGGATTGCAGACGCACAGAGGAAACGGTGGGCGAAACAGAAGGGTGCGAAGTAATCGCACAATGGCCATCACCTTGCGGTGACAGAGAAGGAACACATTTGTCCCAGCCCGCGTGAGGACATTTGCCATGAGAGTGCGCTGTCTGCTGCGCAGGAGGTTGGACCGCAGTCAGACAGCGCATCAGCCAAGGACAGGCAGAGCAAGTAAGGCCACACACATTGTATGTAGGATGCAGAGTACGTCTCCCCGGTGGTACCGGTGGAAGCCGGGAAAGGGCCAGCCTCTAGATTGAGCTTCCCCGCAGTTGCCCTCTAGAGGTCAGCATGTAATACATGCTGTAGCAACCCTGGATCAGGCACTCGTCCCGGCACACTTCGCATGTCGCACGGTGATCGATTGCAGCCCAAAATGATGCAACGGCTTCCTGATCCGGATGGGACTCGTAAATGAGGATCACCCATTTCGTCACAAGCCGTTCATAGGTGAGGCAGGCCATCCCGCAATGGTACATAGCCGGTAACGAACCTGGAAGCAAACTTTGGGCAGATTACTAGTTCCCGCCTTCTGTGACTTTGGAGAGGGATTGCTGCGGGTGCACTACATGATCCGGCGTCTGTCTTTGATCTCTAGTATCGTTCGCTCGATATCCCCACGAATACGAATCAATTTCAGGTCCAACCCCACGACGTTTTTCCAAGACACTCGGTCCAGGAAATTCAACTCCTCCGAAATTCCAATCAGGCAGCGGTCGAAACGCTTCCCCATTTGATCACGGCTCAAGCGCTTGCGTTCTTCCCGTGCCTTACTCCTCAATTCCGCGAAAAGTTGTTTGAGTCGTTCTGACTTGTCTCTATCTGTGGCCAGTTCGTGAGCCTGACTGACCAAATCGAGCAACGCAGTCAGAGTTGTGAGTTCGTCCACGTTGCTGCTCATGAACACCTCGTTACTGATTCATCCTGCCGAAGGTCGACTTGGGAGGTGCGGAAGGCGGATGGAATTGCGCAACATGCAAGCTGAATTGAGTGCCCCACCAAGCGACTTTGTCGAATGGATTTGATATGTGCGGGCCACTCTGCGGCATCTGTGCGCCACACAATGAACACTTCGCTGAGATAGGAATGCTGTTCACACATCTCAGCTGCATCTCTGGTCCACGCTGCTGCATAGAACAAAGTGTAATTCCCGTCGCCAAATTTAAGGTGACACGTTTAAGATTTCGCCGATGACGGTTTGGTCATCGGTTGCTGCAGGTTCTGTGGCCTAGCTCTCTTTACAGTCTGCGCACTCGTCGCTACAGGGAAATAGCTCTATGCTGAGGACGTCCTGTAATTGCGATTGCTGCATATACTGCGCGGTCAATTGATTCAGTCCAGCATCGAATCGTTCGCGCAGTGCGATTTCTTGGGAGGTTAATTTGGTCCCTGGGAAGTCGTTGTAACTGACGCGGACAAGAGATTGATTGTTTGACATGAGATCGTTCCTTTCGCGTTGATGCTTCGGCTGTACAGAGCTGTCCTTACGCCTGCCTAAACGCCAGCAGTGCGCACGTTCTGGTGTCGCGGGTATGCCGATGGATTGGCATCCCGGCTTGACTCACTTTAGGAGAGCGGGCCAATTTTGATGTTGTGTTGTTGAAAGCCAATCTACCCTTGCGCGTTCTGCATTGCAATGGAAAAATGAGCCGTGCATGAACTCTATATTGCTGATATCAAGTGTCTTATTAACTGAGAGACTGTGGCAATTAATGAGGAGATTGGATTGGCTGAGTTTTCGAGCAAGTCCCGTTCGTGAAACTCAAAAGAGGCTTGTTGTCAACAGAATTTCATCACCAATTCCGGTCTATGTTATTCATTCATTGTTTGTTACCTCCTTCGCGTGTTATGATGGATGAAGTCAGTCAGGAGCATAGGAGTACGCATTAGTACCTGGCAGGGCGGAAGAAGCGAACGCGGCGCGATATCCGAGCTTCTGGCATATTTACAAACGACCAGAATACCGAACCTGCGGTTATCCAGGAACCCGGACGCAAACCGGGTCAAGAGCTTGCCGTTGCTCACGTGAAACGGAACCAAAGCACAGTACATAACTGCATCTAGCAGCCCACAGGGTGACGGCATTCGTGTCTCTACGCGTCTGCATCACGCTCACGGGAAACGTGTCTCCGCTCATTGCAGCGGACATCATGCCCTCGTCTCTTGTGCGCTGCCCAACTTTTCACGCACCAGTAACCGCGATGCATTGCGTCGCAGAAGGAGAACTCGTGAATGAGCAATACCCGTAAGAAGAAATCACAGAGCAAAAAGGCGATTGAAGCCGCGCTGCAAGTCGCACGTGAGCACGCACGGATCATCGAAGCAGCACAACGAAATCGTGAACAAGCTGAAGACTCCTCTGTTCCCCGAGCGGGCACGAAATGAGCAACAACAAGCTCGCCGGTACCAAACGCGAACAGAATCGAAACAATCTGATTTCGGCCTATGAAGCGTACCAACGCAGAGAACCGCGCAGCATGGACAACTTGCTCGCGGTCGTACGCAAGTTCGCGTACATGAAGCTATACCACCTCGAACACGACTTCAAAGACTTCGGAAGCGCAGAGACTGTCGACGATTGGGCGCAAGATGTTGTGTTCAAGGTCTGGCAAGCGCTTGACAAGGATCGCTTCGAGGGAACCCCAGCAGAGTTTTACTCATGGGTCCATAAGATCGCGTTCAATCGAAGCACTGATGCGTTCAACGACCTACAAGATGAGAAGGCTATCAAGGTCCCCTTATTTATCAAGAGCAAAGAAGGTGGCGATGAGAATGGAGACGATTACGAAGAAGAGAATCCTGCCATTTATGAAGAGGACGGTGATGCCAGTGTCGCCTTCCATATCCCGGCAAGTGTTCAGGGAATCGATCTCACTATCTGCAAGTTGCTGCTCACTGAAGTGCGAGGCACTGACGGCAATCACAGAGGCAGAAATTATGCAGAGGTTGGCTTCGTTTTGGGGATGACTGAGGATGCGGTAAAGAAACGCCTCAGCCGATTGCAGCAGAGGTTGAAGGCTGAAGGGCAACAGAAGAAGGGCGGGACGACCGACGCCGTTGCAGCGGATTAGGATCGATCCAACTGCACACTATGCAGTCAGAAAAATAAATTTGAATTATTTTGCCCTACATGTCACTTTTTCCCTTTTTTTTCCGTTTGTGAGTATATAGGGGAATATCAGCAAAGCGGTTGATGTTCCCTCCCTTGTCAGATCGGGTTAACCCGGTCTGCTTAGACCTTCCAATACACGGACGGGCCGCACTGGCGAGTCCCCGGCACGAATGTAGATGTGTATTGAAAAGGCTTGAAATACCCCGAAGCGCGGCAAATGCCGTAGTTCCTCAAACGGGGTCACATCTGGCGACAGCAAACGGCGAACCTGCCGAATTCCTGCTAGTGCAGTTCTGGAGCAGGCTGTTCCTCATGAATGCCAGATGGATGAGTCACGCAAAGGCGTGACGCGGTTGGACCCGTGATTGATCCCGCAGACTCTGGGCTACAGTCCCGTTTCACTGCGTTATGGAGGGCACACCCCCTGGTACAAGCCGGGGAGACTCGCGGGTCTGGCAACGGTGTTGCGAAAGATGAAACGGTCTGTACACGAGACGGTCGGAACAAGAGACCAAATCGGGGATTGGACACCCTCTGGCCGAGTGTGTAACTACGTCTGTTTACAGACATCTGTAATCTACAGACTATAAACAACACTGTGAAACAGATGTGTAATTGGTCTTTGTATCTAGATTTTGTAAACAGACGCGCGAGCGCGAATAAGTTTGATACTGCGTTTCAGTGAGAATTTTCTAAAGGCTTCGCCCAAAGAGCAGAAAAACCTAGAGGCAGAAGAAAGAGCGAGAGCGTAACCAGTCTTTCGCGCGGCGGGGGGTCAAGCGCCCGCTGCACAGTATGCAGTCGACTACGAAATATTCTTCGCACACATGTCACTTTTCTTCCGTTTTGGGAGTTTGTGAGTACAGAGGAGCAATGGATGATTTCTAAACAACGACGGCTGGAAATTCAAACGCAGGCTGTCCGTGGCTTCTCGACATGGTTGCGCGCCTCACCACCCAACGACACCGAAGAGGGGCGCGAGTTCAACGATCAGCTGCTGTACGTCTTTGACATCTATCGGGGCGAACTGCAGAGGCAGATTGACGGCATCTCTCCCACACAGGATTGGCTCAATATCATCGCGGTCACTGCAATGTTGGCATCGCTGCTCAAAGACGAGTTCCTGGAAATCAACCCAGAACTCGCCGATTACCAGCCGACAGACGAGCCGATGACGATTGATGAAATGATTTTGCGTTTGCTCTCGGATGCCATCGACCACTTCGGGAAATGCGGTAGATCAGAAGGATTGGCTCCAATCAGTGATCTTGTGCAGAGGGTTGTCAACGCACCGACCGGATGAGCAGCAATTGAACTTTGGCTGTGCATTCCAACAACACCGTCAAAGGGGCAGGCAAACCTGAGATACAGCGCAGGGCGGCACCACAACGCAGATTGCGTATCAGCCGGTTTCGCCTGCCACAAATCTAAAAACATTTTTGAGTTCGACCGGGGGTTTCCTTCTCTCGCCCTCGGTCGTTTCGGGGCAGTGTTGCGCCTAGTCCTCGCGATGCTGCCCATTTTTCTTCTATGGAGAACCCGTGCGCAACTACAGGATCAACCCAGAATTCGCCCTTTCGAACCCAAGTCCCGGAACCATCGCTATGCGCGAAGTCGCTGTGACATTCGAAGACGGCACAACCACTGTCTTCGGTCCAGAGACGTTCA